>Ga0209390_10000268_pt1 | contig 97289 bp, 97 predicted proteins | sample BON01_FD_187212 | JGI IMG/M metagenome (GOLD analysis project Ga0209390, IMG submission 187212) | Freshwater microbial communities from Lake Bonney liftoff mats and glacier meltwater in Antarctica - BON-01 (SPAdes) (version 2) | ecosystem: Environmental > Aquatic > Freshwater > Ice > Glacier... | reverse complement strand
TTCTGTGTCATCCGCGCCTACCTCGATACCATGCTCAAGCAAGGGCATAATGTCTTCGAGGCGCTTCGCTTGGCCTTCATCGGTCAGCCCATCTCGCCTGCCCTTGGCTGAATAGACACCCTGCGTCAGCGTAAACACGTGCGCTCAGCGCGCAAATCGCCGGCACGTCAGCCAGCGTGGCATTGCGGATATACAAACGGGTCTTTGGATCCGAAAGTGTAGATGTGTTGCTCATGATGCCTCCCTATACATTCTGACTCCGCGCCGGACGGGAAGTTCCGCCCTGCTTATCAGTTCCCGTGTCGCGACACGGGCTTTACCAACTGATGACACCGGTATATGCACTGCCGAGGATGAACAGACCAAACCCTATGCGGTACCAGGCAAATACCCGGAAATCGTGTGTCGCCACATAACGCATCAGCCACCTGATGCAGACAAATGCCGACAGGAATGCGGTAACGGTACCAATAGCGAACAGACCGATGTCATCGGTCGACAGCAGCGCACGGTTTTTGTAAAGATCGTAGGCTCCGGCGGCCATCAAGGTAGGCACTGCCAGAAAAAACGAAAACTCGGTCGCCGCCCGCCGCGACAGCCCGAACAGCATGCCACCGATGATGGTCGCACCGGAGCGCGACACGCCGGGGATCAGCGCAAAAGCCTGGGCAAAACCCACTTTAAGCGCGTCCCGCCAGGTCATGGCATCAACGTTGTCAATGCGCGGGGGGTGATCGCGCCCTTCAGCCCAGAGAATCACCAGGCCGCCGACGATCAGCGCGATCGCAACAGGCTCGGCATGGAACAAATGACTCTTGATGATGCCCGCCAGCGCGAGTCCGATAACTGCTGCGGGCATAAATGCCGCAATCAGATTTATTACAAAACCCTGCGCTCCGGCATCACTCGCCAATCCGCGCAGTACCCCGGTAAAACGTGCACGAAATTCCCAGCACACGGCCAGCATGGCACCGGTCTGAATCACCAGCTCGAACACCTTGCCTTTTTCATCGTTGAAATCAAGCAGGCTGCCAACAACGATCAGGTGGCCAGTACTCGACACCGGAAGAAATTCAGTGAGTCCCTCGACAATGCCGAGTATCAATGCGTGCAGGTAAGGGGTCAGTTCCATCGCTGCATTTTACTGCAGTGATTGAGTGATTCAGTAATTGGGTAATTAAAACCGGGCCCATAGCCGCACAATCACTTAATCACCAGCCTCCAGGTCACTCGTAGCGCAGCGCTTCGATCGGCAACAGCAAGGACGCCTTGCGCGCCGGATAAAATCCGAAAAAGATGCCAATCGCAGCAGAAAAACCAACAGCCAGGATCACCGGCTCGATACCCAATTGCACGGGCCAGTCGGCAAAATGCGCAATCGCCAGCGTACCGCCAAAACCCAGCACGATGCCGAGAAAACCGCCGATCAATGCCAGGGTGATTGCCTCAACCAGAAATTGGGTGAGTATGTCGTGTCCGCGCGCCCCCACAGCCATGCGCAGACCGATTTCGCGGGTACGCTCGGTAACTGACACCAGCATGATGTTCATGATACCGATGCCGCCGACCAGCAGAGATACGGATGCCACTGCCGCCAGCAACAGCCCCATGATGCGACTCGACTCTTCGCGCACGGCCAGCATCTCGGACAGATTGCGCAACGTAAAATCGTCGTCCTGCCCGGCCTGGATACGATGACGCTGCCGCATCAGTTCGCGGATCTGCGATTCAGCGTCCGACATCCTCTCGCCATCGCGAACCTTGATTGATACTGAACCCACCGTACGCAGCTTTCCGCTGCCACGACCGAGCACGCGGTTTCTCGCCGTCGAAATCGGCATCAGGATCACGTCATCCTGATCCTGTCCCATCATGCTCTGCCCTTTTTTCTCCAGCGTGCCGATGACGACCATCGGCACCTTGCGAATACGAATTACCTGGCCTATCGGATCAGCATCCCCGAACAGGCTGCGCACAACCGTATCACCCAGCAGAACCACTTTGGCGGAGCCGCTGAGATCGGTGGGATCGAACATTTTTCCACTCGCGACCTGCCAGTTCCGCGCCTCAAAGTATTCATTGGTAATGCCGTAAAAAATAGTAGACCAGTTGTTGATACCCGATACCACCTGCCCGGCGCCGCGCAGAGCAGGCGCAGCAGCCTGCACGGCTGGAATGTCGCGCTGAATCGCATAACCATCTTCTTCCGTCAGAGTGTTGCGCGAGCCTGCGCCCATGCGTGCACCGCCGCTGGTGGTAGAACCCGGCAACATAATGATGAGGTTGGTGCCCAATCCCTTGATCTGTTCCTCTATGCGGCTTTGCGCGCCGGAGCCTACGGCAATCATGGTAATCACTGCTGCCACGCCGATGATGATGCCGAGCATGGTAAGCGCACTGCGCAATTTGTTGATTCGCAGCGCGCGCAGAGCAATGCGGATGCTGGCGATGATGTTCATGCCGTCTGCCCTGCGTGCTGCTGGTCGGCCTTGTACTGCGTCGCAAGTACAGCAGCATCCTTGGGGAATTCCACCGCACGATCCTCGACCACCCGGCCGTCCCGGAACAGGACCATGCGTTTTGCAAATTCGGCAATGTCCCGCTCATGCGTTACCAGCACCACGGTCATGCCCTGCGCATTAAGCTGCTGCAGCAATACCATCACCTCGCAGCTGGTCTGAGTATCGAGAGCGCCGGTCGGCTCGTCGGCAAGAATAAGCACCGGATTGTTCACCAAAGCGCGCGCTATGGCCACGCGCTGCTGCTGCCCGCCGGAGAGCTGTGCGGGATGGTGATGCGCGCGGTCGGCAAGCCCCACTTCGGCCAGCCGTTGCGCTGCGCGGCGATGGCGCTCCTCAGTAGGAACCCCGCAATAGAGCAATGGCAAGGCAATATTTTCCAGCGCGGATGTCCGCGGCAGCAGATTGAAATTCTGGAAAACGAATCCGATCCGGCGATTGCGAATCGCAGCGAGCGCGTCGCGATGCAGTCCCGAGACACGCTCGCCAGCCAGCATATAGTCTCCGGTGGTAGGCACATCAAGGCAACCCAACAAATTCATGAAAGTCGATTTGCCGGAGCCCGAAGGCCCCATGACCGCAACAAATTCACCAGCACCAATGTTCAACGAAACTCCGCGCAGCGCCTGCACTGACAAGCCGCCCATCTCATACGACTTGGTGATGTCCTTGGTGGAGATAAGCGGCGTAGTCACGACTGCGGTTTTGACTTCATATAAAAACTGAGCTTTTCAAAATCCAAGCCGCGACCCACCCTTGGATGGCGCACCTTTTGCGGACGATCCAGCAATACCGACTATGATGTCGTCGTCAACCTTGAGTTCCCCGTCGAGCAGTTCGGTGTAGGAGCCATCGCTGATGCCCAAACGGACATTGATTGCCTTGGGCTTGCCTGCAGAGTCAGTGGTCCATACGGTGCCGCGCCGCGTCGCTATACCCTGCTGTCCGGCAACCATGGCATCGTACTTCACCCGCTGCTCGGCATTCAGTATTTCGGTTATTTGGCTCCGTGACTGGGCCCGCAAACGGCCTGCTTCGCGTTTCCGTGCCGCCGCGTCATCTGCAACAATGCCGGCGATTTTTTCACGCGTTTCACGCTGTATCGCTTCGAGTTTTGTCTGCTGCTCCTCGTCCAGTTCGAGTTCTTTAGTCAGCCGGTCACGCGTGGCCTGTCCGCTGCCGCCTTTCGTTGGAGCGGCATCGCCTTTTGCTGCCGGCTTGGACGCCGGTTTAGGTGCAGCCAAGCCGGCAGGACGAAACCGCAGCGCCGCGTTAGGTAATTTAGCGACATCGTCCCGGCGGGCGGTAATGATGCGCACATTGGCGCTCATGCCGGGCAGCAACGCCTGATCCGGATTCGGCGCTGAAATCACCGCGATGTACGTCACCACGTTCTGCACCACCTGTGCCGCCTTGCGCACTTGCATGATCTTGCCGCTGAATGTGCGCCCCGGAAACGAGTCCACGGTAAATGTGGTGTCCTGTCCGACCGCCACCCGCCCGATCTCCGCCTCGTCGATAGACGCCTCGACCTGCATGTCGGTCAGATTGCGGGCGATCAGGAACAGGACGGGGGCCTGCAGGCTCGCCGCCACGGTCTGCCCCGCGTCGACGCTGCGTGAGATCACGATACCGTCCACCGGTGCACGTATCGTCGTCCGTTCGAGATCGACCTTCGCCTGTGCCAACTGCGATTCGCGCTGCTTGACCAGCGCTTCACCGTTGCGCACCTGTGCGTCGCCGACGGCTCGCTGCGCCTGCGCAGTTTTAACATTCTCGCCGGCAATGGCGACAGCCGACTGTGATTTCTCGAGAACGGATTGAGATACAAAGCCTTTTTCGACCAACAATTGATTGCGTTTCAGATCACGCTCCGCTTCGGTGAACGCAACCTGCGCCCGCGACACTTCAGCCTGCAGCGCGGCAACATTAGCGCGCTGCGTGAGCGCTGTGGCGCGTCCGGCTTCAAGATCGGCCATCGCCTGATTGACACGCAGCGCAAATGAATCCGGATCAATGCGGGCGATGACCTCACCTTGTTTGACCACCGAATTGTAGTCAACGAAAATTTCCTTGACCTGCCCTGAGACCTGCGATCCCACCTGCACCGATACCACCGGGTTCAGTGTTCCGGTGGATGAGACTGCTGCAATCAGGCTGCCGCGTTCGATTTTGGCCAGACGATAACCAGCTTGCGCAGGTGGGCCATTAAAATACCAGTATGCAGTGCCAGCCAGGCCAAGCACCACCATCGCACCAGCAATCGCCACAATTTTTGTGTTCAAGATTTACTCGACGGAAATACGGAAAGCGGGAATGTGCTGGCAACGGTCGTCAGCGAATCAGATTGTGAGCGCCCTCAACGAACGTCACGCGGGAATGGTGCCAGTTCGCGCACGGCATCGCGAACCGTGCTCTCCATGAAATGTGTCAAGGCAATGGCCGCGATATAACCACGCAACTGCATTGCACTGCCTGCTGCTTCCAATCGTTTGCTCAGCGCTTCCGGCATCGGCGGCGGCTCCCGGTCTTCGGCCGATGCGCGCAATGCAGCGCGCATGTGCGCGAACAGCGACGTAACGTCATCCTCGGTAACAATGCCGCCCAACAATACCTGTGGATCAATAGCGGCTTCCGCGCGCGGCAGTGGCGCACCCTCTCCGGCATACGCCATCGATGACAGCATTGCTCCCAGCACCAGTACCGGCAAAGTATGTTTCAGCAACATATGATCCCTCGTCTGCCTGCAACACCCATTGTCTTGACGCCACTGGTTGCGACCGGTGTAGCGGCAGCAACCCTGCGTCTGCCAAGAATACGATATCTCAGACTTTACGGTAAATCTCGGCACCTTCTTTTACAAATTGTTGCGCTTTATCCTGCATGCCTTTTTGCAGCGCCTCCTGCTCAGCCACCCCCTGTGCGGCCGCATATTCACGCACATCCTGGGTGATTTTCATCGAACAGAAATGCGGTCCGCACATGGAGCAGAAATGCGCCAGTTTGGCGCCGTGCTGCGGCAACGTTTCATCGTGGAATTCGCGCGCCTTGTCCGGATCAAGCCCGAGGTTGAACTGGTCTTCCCAGCGGAACTCGAAACGTGCCTTGGACAGCGCATTGTCGCGAATCTGCGCACCCGGATGCCCCTTGCCGAGGTCGGCGGCATGCGCCGCCACCTTGTAGGCCATGATGCCGTCCTTGACGTCAGCCTTGTTCGGCAGCCCCAGATGTTCTTTCGGCGTCACGTAACACAGCATCGCCGTGCCATACCAGCCGATCATCGCGGCACCGATCGCCGAAGTAATGTGGTCGTAGCCCGGCGCGATGTCGGTGGTCAGCGGTCCCAGCGTGTAAAACGGCGCCTCGGCGCAGTATTTCAACTGCAGTTCCATGTTTTCCTTGATCATGTGCATGGGCACATGGCCCGGGCCTTCGATCATCACCTGCACGTCATGCTTCCAGGCGACCTTCGTCAACTCGCCTAAAGTCTTCAGTTCAGCCAGTTGCGCCTCGTCATTGGCGTCGTAAATCGAGCCCGGCCGCAAGCCGTCGCCCAGCGAGAATGAAACATCGTACTGTTTCAGCAGTTCGCAGATGTCCTCGAAGCGTGTGTAAAGGAAACTCTCCTTGTGGTGCGCCAGGCACCACTTGGCCATGATCGAGCCGCCACGTGACACGATGCCCGTCATGCGTTTGGCGGTCATCGGGATGTACGGCAAGCGCACACCGGCATGCACGGTGAAATAATCCACACCCTGCTCGCATTGCTCGACCAGCGTGTCGCGGTAAATCTCCCACGTCAGATCCTCGGCCTTGCCATCGACTTTTTCCAGCGCCTGGTAAATCGGCACGGTGCCGATGGGCACCGGCGAATTGCGGATGATCCACTCGCGGGTCTCATGGATGTGCTGGCCGGTGGACAGATCCATCACGGTGTCGCCGCCCCAGCGGATCGCCCAGGTCATTTTTTCGACTTCTTCCTGGATACCGGAAGACACTGCCGAGTTGCCGATGTTGGCGTTGATCTTCACCAGGAAATTGCGGCCGATGATCATCGGTTCGATTTCCGGGTGGTTGATGTTGAGCGGAATGATCGCGCGACCGCGCGCAACTTCATCGCGGACAAATTCGGGGGTGATGATCTTGGGAATGGCCGCGCCGAAATGCTGGCCCGGATGCTGACGGGTGAGCAGTTCGCTCAGGCCCTCACGGCGCTGGTTCTCGCGGATCGCGATGTATTCCATTTCCGGCGTGATGAGGCCTTTGCGCGCGTAATGCATCTGTGACACGTTCATGCCGGCCTTGGCACGGCGCGGCTGGCGCCCGAGATTGAAGCGCAGACTGGCAAGCTTGGGGTCTACCAGACGTTCACGGCCATAACGCGATGTTGGACCGGTCAGCGGTTCGGTGTCGCCGCGCGCCTCGATCCAGTTCTGGCGCAGTGCTGCGAGTCCGGAGCGAATATCGATCTTGACCGCGGGGTCGGTATAAGGCCCCGAGGTGTCATAGACCAGCAGCGCCGGATTCTTTTCCGCGCCCATGGACGCCGGCGTGTCCGACTGGGTAATCTCGCGCATTGGCACCCGCACATCGGGCAACGTGCCGGAAATATAGACTTTGCGCGAATTCGGCAAAGGCTTGACCGCACTGGCATCGACCTGCGCCGTGGCATTCAGAAACTTGGGGGTGGCATTCATGACTCGCTCCAATGGATATGCCGGGGGAGCGGAGAGGGACACGATCTCCACGTTTCCCTACGACGGCATTACCCGTATCAGGTTATGAGGGTTTGTCTCACCCTGCAGCTGTCGTCATAAACGCCGACCGCAAGGACCCCTACGTGTGGTGTTTACGCTAATAGAAATATGGGATAATTGCAAGCGATCAGCTGCTGATTTTATGCCCTGATTCAAGCCTACATCCCGTTTCCATTTCCCTTTTTCGACAAGTAGTTACCCGCCCATGAACACCATTGCCCCAGCGGCCGCCGCGCCACGGATGGACATCGAACACGCCCGCTTCAACATGGTTGAGCAGCAGATTCGCACCTGGGAAGTGCTGGACCCGGCCGTACTCGACTTGCTGATGCGCGTGCATCGCGAAGACTTTGTGCCGGAACAGCATCGTGCATTGGCATTTGTCGACATGGAAATCCCGCTGGGTCACGGCGAAACCATGCTGTCGCCTAAGCTGGAGGCACGCATGTTGCAGGAGCTCGGCGTGCAAAAGGGCGACTCGGTTTTGGAGATCGGCACCGGCAGCGGCTATATGACAGCATTGCTGGCGAGCATGGGTCGCCATATTTACAGTGTGGACATCGTGCCCGAATTTACCCGCAACGCCGCGGCACGCCTGGCCGCTCACGACATACGCAACGTCACGCTGGAAACCGGTGACGCCGCCCGCGGCCGGGATCAGCACGGGCCTTACGATGTCATCGTTTTGACCGGCTCAGTGCCCGTATTGCCCGAAAGTTTCCAGCACAGTCTGAGCCCCGGTGGCCGCTTGCTGGCGGTCGTCGGCGAACCGCCGGCCATGCAGGCGCGCTTGATTTCCTGCGTCCACGCCGGTGCATACAGCCCGGTCGTATTGTTTGAAACCAGCATTGCACCGTTGAAAAATGCCCAGCAACCGCAACGCTTTGTTTTCTAATATCCCCATGACTTCCATGCGACTCACGTTTTTCAGTGCCGTCATTGCCGTCGGCATGCTGACCGGCGGGCCCGCGGCCGCAGCCGATCTGCTGGATATCTATCGTCAGGCGCTGGCCTCGGACCCGGTTTACAGCTCAGCACGTTCAGGCTGGACTGCCGCCCAGGAAAAACTGCCGCAGGGACGCGCCGGGCTGTTACCGCAAGCTACGGCGTCGGCTTCGACCCAGTTCAACGACCGCGACCTGCGCTTCCGCAGTCCGGGGACCACCGGAAACTCCGGAAGCCAGTCACAATACAACTCCAACTCGGCCTCGATTTCGGTTTCGCAACCCCTGTTCCGCAAACAGAATCTGGTGGCCTACGAGCAAGGAAAGACCCAACTCGTGCTGGCCGATGCCCAACTGGCCTCAGCCGGCCAGGATCTGATCCTGCGCTCAGCCCAGGCTTATTTCGATGTGTTGCTGGCCCGGGACAATGTTGCCTTCGTCCAGGCCCAGAAAACGGCCATCGGCCAGCAGCTGGAACAGGCCAAGCGCAACTTCGAGGTCGGCAACGCCACCATTACTGACACCCATGAGGCGCAGGCTCGCTTTGACCTTGTCACTGCGCAGGAAATTGCCGCGCGCAACGATCTGGAAATCAAAAACCGCGCGCTGGAGCAGTTGATCGGGCGCGCGGCGCCGACGCTCGCCGTGCTCGGCAAACGCTTTGATCCGCTGCCGCCGCAACCCAATGCGATAGAGCAGTGGGTGGAACAGGCGCGTACATCCGGCCTGCTGGTACGCATCGCCCAGGAAAACCTGACATTGCTGAACCAGGAAGTGGATCGTAATCGCGGCGCGCATTATCCGACGGTCGATGCATTTGCGTCGCTGACCGAATCAGCATCGGGTTCGGGAATCCAGGGCGGGTCTGGCACGGACACCACGACCAAAATCATCGGCTTGCAACTGTCGCTGCCGCTATATCAGGGCGGCAGTGTCAACTCGCGGGTGCGTGAAGCACTCGCCAATGAAGACAAGGCACGGCAGGATCTGGAAAACGCACGACGCAGCGCCGAACTGGCGGCGCGCCAGGGTTACCTCGGTGTCACCAGCGGCATCGCGCAGGTGCGTGCGCTGGAAGCAGCGCTGGTGTCCAGCCAGAGCTCGCTCGACTCCACCCGGCTGGGACAGGAAGTTGGTGTACGCACCCAGGTCGACGTGCTCAATGCGCAACAGCAGTTGTTCAGCGCGCGACGCGACCTGGCCCAGGCCCGCTACAACTACATCCTGTCGTCATTGCGACTGACCGCTGCTGCTGGAAAACTCACCGAAGCCGATCTGCAACGCGTCACCGTCTGGTTGGACAAATAACGGCCTGAGATTTTATCTCCGGCCGCATAAATAATTAATAAAAACAACAGGTTATAGATTACTCTCGGGTACGGATCAGGCTTGCGACACGTCCGGTTGCGCCGCGATGAGCCGCAGTAAAAGCCACCCCTGCATCCCCCGCACGCTGGCGGCGCGCTTCGTCACCCGCCAGTTCCAGCGCCAGCGTATAGGCTGCAGTCAAATCCGGCGCGCTCAGTGCTGCGCCTGCTGCTATCGCCGCAGCGGCCGCTTCCGCAAAGTTATAAACCGACGGCCCGATCACCACCGGTTTACCGACAGCACAGGGCTCGATCAGACTGTGCGCTCCGTAGGGCAGAAAACTGCCGCCCATCAGCACAACATCGCAGGCCGCGTAATACGTAAACATCTCGCCCATGCTGTCGCCCAGCAACACTTCTGTATCTGCGGCAATAGCGGCCCGGTCACTGCGTCGCTGCATGCGCAATCCGCGTGCCGCAATCAATGCAGCCACATCGTCAAATCGTTGCGGGTGTCTGGGCACAATGATCAGCAGTGCTGCGCCAGGGCCCGCGCGTTGCACTGCATCCAGCAACAGGGCCTCTTCACCCTCGCGCGTGCTGGCGGCGAGCAACACCGGACGCGCACCGATCGCGGCACGCAGCACCCTGCCCTGGGCCATCTGTTCAGCCGGTGGCTCAAGGTCGAACTTCAGATTCCCGGTCACGGTCACCCGCGCAGCACCCAACTGCCGTAATCGCACGGCATCGTTGTCCGTCTGCGCCGCGATCACGCTCAGCGCCTGCAGCGCATCGCGGGCCAGCGCCCCGGTACGCAGATAACCGCGCAACGATCGCTCCGACAGCCGGGCATTGACCAGATGCAGCGGAATGCCGCGGCGCGTACCCGCATGGATCAGGTTGGGCCAGATTTCGGTTTCCAGCAGCACTCCGGCCACTGGCCGGTAACGATCCAGAAACCGGGCGACGGCACCCGGATAGTCATAAGGCAGATAACAACGCGTCACCTGGTCGCCGAACAGCGCGATACCGGTTTCACGACCGGTCGGTGTCATATGTGTGAGCAGGATGTGGTGCTGCGGATAGCGTTGCTGCAGCACGCGGATCAGCGGCTCGGCAGCGCGGGTTTCGCCGACAGATACTGCATGCACCCAGATCCACGGTCCGACAGGGTCATTGCCCGCATAAATCCCGAATCGCTCTGCCACATGCTGCAGGTAGGCCGGCTGGCGGCGCGACCGCCACAACAAGCGCAGCAACAGCAGCGGCGACGCGAGATAGAGCAGGATGATGTAGAGGAAGCGCATTTTGGTGACTGGTAATTGGTGAATGGTAATTGGTATGGGCGCGCCAGTGCTGGTTTTACCAGTCACTAATTACCAATCACCATTTACCAGTTTGCCCATGGCCGCCACCACTTCCGCCACTGCCGGCGGCATACCAATACCCCCCAGATTGACGCCGCGCGTGCAACCATGCAGTCCGGTCGCTGCAGGATCAGTCGCAACATAAACCCCGACCACAGGCACGCCCAGTGCGCCGGCCAGATGTGTCAGACCGGTATCGGCACCAACAACCACCCGTGCCTGAGCCAGCAACGCAGCCAACGAGCGCAAATCCATACGCTCAGGCACCACGGACTGCGGGATCTGCTGCGCCAGCCGCACACTGCGTTCACGCTCCGATGCGCTACCCCACGGCAACACGCTGCTCATTCCCTGCGCGGCGAATGTGCAGCCCAACTCGATCCAGTGCGCCTCTGGCCACAGTTTGCGTTCCGCGCTGGTTGCATGCAGCAGCACGGCATGCGGTCGGCCGCCCTCCAGCCAGTCAAACAGCTGATCCGCGGCAGCAATGCCGTATTGTGCCGGCGCGAGGACTTGATAACCCAGCGCCTGCGCCGCCAGGCTGCGGTTGCGTTCCACGGCATGCTGCCCCCACGCTACGCGATGACTGTGGTCATAAAAAAACCCCAGCGGCTCACGCGCACTGTCCCAATCAAGGCCATGGCGCGAGCCGCGAGCGGCCCGGGCGATCCAGGCGCTTTTCAGCAGGCCCTGGGTATCGATGACGGCATCGTATTGGTACTCGCGCAGTTGCCTGATGAAGCCGCGGATCTCACGCCAGGTTTCGGGACGCCACAACGTGCGGCGCCAGCGCCGCACGGCCACGGGCAGCACGCGGGCAACACCGGAATGCAGTTGCGGAATGGCGGCAAAGGACTCTTCAACCACCCAGTCGATGGTCGCTCCGGAAATCGCCGCGGCCACATCGCAGACCACCGGCAGATTGTGCACGACGTCGCCCAGCGAGGAAGTTTTGACCAAAAGAATGCGCGGCATCAGTCTGCGTTTGATTTCTGGAGCACCGGCTAGCCTACACGTAAACGCTTGTTCCGCATAGAATATGCGTCTGATTGCTGAGTGGATATCAATTCGTGAATCATCAAAAAACCGTCTGGCCTTCGTCGCTGATTTCGAAAAATCAATGCGCATCCCGCATTGAAATACCTGCCATTGCAGCAGCGCGAGTCCCGACATGATCCTGGTCACAGGCGGAGCAGGATTCATCGGTGCCAATTTCATACTCGACTGGATAGCCGCTACAGACTCCCCTGTCCTCAATCTCGACAAACTGACCTATGCCGGGAACCCGGCGAATCTGGCGACGCTGAAAAGCGATCGCCGCTATATATTCGCGCAAGGTGACCTCAACGATCGCGCCCTGGTCGCAACCCTGCTGAATAGGCACCAACCGCAGGCCATTGTGCATTTTGCGGCCGAGAGTCATGTGGACCGGTCGATCCATGGTCCCGGGGAATTCGTGCAGACCAATGTGGTCGGCACCTTCAGCCTGCTGGAAGAAACGCGCGCCTACTGGAGTGCGCTCGCCGCACCGGCCAAAAGCCGATTCCGCTTCCTGCATGTGTCGACCGATGAGGTCTATGGCTCGCTGAGCAGCAACGATCCCGCTTTCAGCGAAACCACGGCTTATGCCCCCAACAGCCCTTATGCCGCGTCAAAAGCCGGCTCCGATCATCTGGTCCGTGCCTACCACCATACTTATGGCCTGCCGGTAATCACCACCAACTGCTCGAACAACTACGGTCCGCTGCAGTTTCCCGAAAAACTGATTCCCCTGATGATCATCAACGCCCTCAATGGCAAGCCGCTACCCGTGTATGGCGACGGCAAAAACGTCCGCGACTGGCTATTTGTCGGTGATCACTGTGCGGGGATCCGCGTCGCACTGGAAAAAGGGCGCCCAGGCGAAACCTATAACATCGGGGGCAACAGCGAGAAAACCAATCTCGAAGTAGTGCATGCCGTGTGCACGATACTGGATGAATTGCATCCGGATGGCGCGCCGCACGAAAAACTGATTTCCTACGTCAAGGACCGGCCGGGACACGACCGCCGCTATGCGATCAATGCGGAGAAAATCAGGCAGGAGCTGGGCTGGGAACCCCGGGAGCATTTCGAGGCCGGTCTGCGCAAAACGGTGGAGTGGTATCTGTCACACCACGAATGGGTGGATGCTGTGCAGACCGGAGAGTATCGGAAGTGGGTTGACTCAAACTACGCCAAGCGGTGATTGGTAACTGGTGACTGGTAATTGGGGGGATTATGGGGAGTGGGGCGGACATACCCGCGGGTCGTGCGCACCACGGGTTGGAAGCGTGGAAGCTGTCGCGAAAACTCGCCACGGACGTCTACAAGCTCACAAAAAACTTTCCCAAGGAAGAAATGTTCGGACTGACCGCACAAATTCGCCGCTGCGCAGTTTCGATTCCCAGTAACATCGCCGAAGGCGCAGCGCGCTCAGGCCCCAGGGGATTTGCACACTTTTTAAGCATCGCGCGCGGTTCAGCGAGCGAGTTGGATACGCCACTCTTGATCGCCGCAGATCTGGGCTACATCGAGGAGAATAATCCGGCATTTACATTACTCAACCGCGTTTCCCGTCTCCTGACCGGCCTGCACAAAACCATCAGAACCCGAAAATCGGAATCTTGACCACGAATCACCAGTCACCAGTCACCAATTACCAGTCACACAAAGCACACAAATTATGAGAAAAGGCATCATTCTGGCCGGCGGCTCCGGCACCCGGCTCTACCCGGCAACTCAAGTTGTCTCCAAGCAATTGCTGCCGGTGTACGACAAGCCGATGGTGTATTACCCGCTGACCACGCTGATGCTCGCTGGCATCCGCGACATATTGCTGATCTCGACGCCACAGGACATTCCGCGATTCAAGCAACTCCTCGGTGACGGTAAACACTGGGGCATAACACTGAGCTATGCCGTGCAACCAGCTCCGGAAGGCATTGCCCAGGCTTTCATCATCGGTGCGAAATTCATCGGCAAAGACTCCTGTGCGTTGGTCCTCGGCGACAACATTTTTTACGGACACGATTTTTCCACACAACTCGAAAAATCCGCCCGCCAGTCCAATGGCGCAACGGTATTCGCATATCCGGTACAGGATCCAGAGCGTTATGGCGTCGTCGAATTTGACAGCAAGGGGCGTGTGCTATCACTGCAGGAGAAGCCCAAACGACCAAAATCACGATATGCCGTCACGGGTTTATATTTTTATGACAACTCGGTGGTAACGCTGGCCAAATCGTTGAAACCTTCCGCCCGCGGCGAACTTGAAATCACCGACCTCAACATGCTCTACCTGCAGCGCAAACAACTGGAAGTATGCGTGCTTGGGCGCGGCATGGCCTGGCTCGACACCGGCACCCACGATTCGCTGCTGGAGGCCTCGCAATTCATCGAGACCGTGGAAAAACGCCAAGGACTGAAGATCGCCTGCCCGGAAGAAGTTGCCTACCGCAAAGGCTACATCAATGCCGTGCAACTGAAAAAACTCGCAGCGCCGCTGAAAAAATCGCCTTACGGCCAGTACCTGCTGCGACTGCTGACTGATCGCGTATTCTGATGAACGTCGTGCAGACGGCATTGCCCGGCGTTGTAATCCTTGAGCCGAAAGTGTTTGGCGACGAACGAGGTTTTTTCTTCGAGAGCTTCAACCCACGAACCTTCGCCGCGGCAACCGGACTGTCGCCAACATTCGTGCAGGATAACCATTCACGGTCGGCAAAAAACGTATTGCGCGGCCTGCATTACCAGATCAAACAACCGCAGGGAAAGCTGGTCCGTGTCGCCGTCGGCGAAGTCTTTGATGTGGCCGTCGATTTACGCCGCAACTCGCCGACCTTCGGTAAATGGGTGGGCACCGTGCTGTCCGCGGAAAACAAGCGCCTGCTGTGGATCCCCGAAGGTTTCGCCCACGGCTTTCTGGTGCTCAGCGAATCGGCAGATTTTCTTTATAAAACAACAACTTACTACGAACCGGCGCATGAGCGTTGCATCGTCTGGAACGATCCGGAGATCGGTATCCGCTGGCCATTGACCGGCGCAGCAATCCTCGCCGCGAAGGATCTGGCCGGAAAGCGACTGCAAGACGCAGAGGTATTCGGGTAGCGGAATCGCACCACATCATGACCAGCAAGACTTCACGCATCCTGTTGACTGGCAGCAATGGTCAGGTAGGCCGGGCACTCCGGCAAACATTGGCACCGCTGTGTACTGTGGTGGCACTGAGCCGCGACGCACTTGATTTAGCTGATCCGGACGCCATTCGAAAAACAGTACGCGACAGCCAACCCACGCTGATCATCAATGCCGCAGCGTACACCGCCGTGGACCGCGCCGAGTCGGAGCCGGAACTGGCGATGGCCGTTAACGGCATTGCTCCCGGCATCCTGGCCGAGGAAGCAAAACGGCTAAAGGTCGCACTGGTACATTACTCAACCGACTATGTGTTTGACGGCACCAAAGCCTCCGCTTATACCGAAGCCGACATTCCAAACCCGCTCAATGTCTACGGCAAAACCAAACTAGCGGGTGAACAGGCCATCCAGGCAGTCAACGCAGCGCATTACATCCTGCGTACTAGCTGGGTCTATGCTGCCGAGGGTGCTAATTTTCTAAATACGATATTGCGACTAGCCAGAGAACGGCCTGAACTGCGTATCGTCGATGACCAGGTCGGCGCACCCACCTGGGCGCACGCCATTGCGGATATGACAGCACAGTTGCTGGCTTCGACATCAATAAAATCTGCAGATCCGCAGCACGGCCTGTATCACCTGACGGCATCGGGTGCGACAACCTGGTTTGGTTTCGCGCAGGCCATTCTGGTCGAAGCCGAAAAAACGCTGCACATCACTGCTCCCCGGCTGCTCCCGATAAAAACCGCGGATTATCCCTTGCCGGCGAAGCGCCCAGCGAATTCCCGGCTTGATACTGCACGTTTGGCCAGCGCGTTCGGCATTAAGCCAGCGCCCTGGAAAAAAATGCTCGAACAGTGCATGCGGGAAAAAGCTTAAAACCCCGAGCGCAATCGGTGCAGTATTTACTACCGGCCAACAGCGTGCCACCGCATCCAGACTGCGCCAAGATACCGGTACCAGACCGTCGGCAACAGATCATAGGGTCTCAGCAGTAAAAATGACAGAAACACGCGCAGCCTCTTCCAAGACGACGGGATCAGTGTGTCCATCTTGCTTAGCAGCTCAGTACGCATGCCGACTTCTTGATTGGCGATGACACTGCCGATCATCCCGCCGCTCGCACGAATCGCTGCGAACCGTACCCGCTCAACGAAACGCTGCGCAAACACCGGCGTAAATAATTCTGGCGCCCTCATCGCGCCGTCGGCATTCAGTTCCGCCAGCAGGGCATCCAGAGCTCCGGCATTGCCCAGCGTTTTTGACAGGAAACTATCCGGATGCATACGGATCGCCCCAAGAATCTTTGGCGTGAAAGCGGCTCCATGCTGTGCCGCCAACACCAAGGCAACGAATAAGTCAGACAAGCCGCCATACTTCGGATTGACCCCCCCTGCCGCGGCAAATGCATCGCGCCGGAAAATCATGGTCGGGCTGGCAAACCAGTTACCAAGGCTAAACGCAGTTATTACGGACTCCTCCGGTAAAAAATAGTGCGGCTTGAGCGAGATAAGGGGCGAAACATGCAAACCAAGCGAGCACCCTTCATCATCCACAAGCTCAGCCATAGCCGACCAGATACCCGATTCCGGATGCTGCGCCAGCATATCTTTTGCGCACTTAAAAATACCCGGGAACACGTAATCGTTCGCTGCCAGGGACAGAACAAAATCGCTGGTCACGGTAGCAAAAGCAAGCTCACACGCGCCGTAAGTGCCCTTGTTGACCGGGTTTTCGATTAGCCGTGCACGGGGATGTCCAGAGATAAGCCGCCGAATGACCTCTACGCTGTTGTCGGTTGAAGCATCATCAACCACAACAATCTCGTCGGCCGCGATGGTTTGGTCAAGCAATGATCGCAGGCACCGCGGCAAGTGCCGGGCATCATTGAAATTGGGTATGACGACTGCGATGCTGGGTTCGCTAGCAGGCAAATTTCACCCCCAGTTTGCATCCCCTGCCCACACACACAACCACGTGGTTACTGTACAAACTCGGCCTCCGCCATAGCCAGGCTGCCCGGCGTGCCGATATCACGATGATAGTCCGTGTTCAGCCAAGTCGTAATTCGTCCCAGGAAATGCGGGATGACCTCCGTGCTGAGATCAACAACAGGCTTGCCAAGTCCGCGCATGAATGTCACGACCTCCGGCGCAAATATGTACACCGCAGCATTTGCCTGGTTACCCGGGGGATGAGGCATTTTCTCGTGAAAGGCCTGCACCAGCCCCGCGCCATCCAGCTCGACAATACCGCAGGACTGCGGCACATCCGTCAGGAAAGTCATCATCGTAATCGCCGCGCCCTGCGGACGGCTTTCGTGGGCCTTAATGAAATCGCTAACGCTGAAGCACGTCAGATTGTCAGCGTGTGCCACCATAAATGAATCGTTTGCGAAAAAATCCGCATTTGCCAGCACCGTACCGCCAGTACCTAACAGACTTTCTTCGTGAACCAATGTAATCCGCGAGCACCACGGCGAAGCAGCAACGTATCCCCGCACTTGATCCGGAAGATAATGCGTATTGATTAATACGCACTCGATTCCGCTGGGCAGCAGCAGATCCAGCCAGTACTCCAACAAAGGCCTGCCATGGATTGGAACCAAGCACTTGGGTACCCGGTTGGTCAGCGGTCGCAACCGCGTCCCCATGCCGCCCGCGAGCAATAACGCGCGCATCACTAAACGTAATCGATCTCGGCAATCAGCTCCGCCTGGGTCAGCGGGGTATTGCCAACCCGGCTGACCTGGAAGGCAGCCGCCAGCGCCCCGAGGTACGCGCTCTGCCAGATATCCACCCCGGTGCACAATGCCATGGACGCACAGGTCAGAAACGAATCGCCGGCCCCAGCCGGATCCTTCGGCGCAGTATTGAAAGCCGGCAATCGATCGGTGTCAGATTCAACAGCTCCGACAGCATGAATCAACACGCCCTCTGCGCCGAGCGTTACGATCACGTTCTCCGCATGCGACTTTTGCCTCAGTTTTTCAGCGATGACCACCAGCCCGGAATTCCAGTCCTGTAATGCAAGTCTCGCCTCCCGCTCTGTGGGTGTCACTAACCGCATCCCCTGAAAACGCGAGACATCGCTGACCTGTGAAGAGGCTTGACTGTCCGCCACCATGGGCACACCGCGCTCACGACAGAGCCGGACCATCTGATCGACCAGTCCCTGCGGCAAGCACCCGTAATTGAAATCGGCAAAGATAACCAGATCAACGTTGCCCAACGCGCGTTCAGCCACCGCCTGAATTTTTCCGGCAATCTCAGGACGTGCCTCATGCTGCCGCAAATGGCTCACCCGCAGCAACGTCTTGCTGCCTGCGCGGAAGCGTTGTTTAAGCGTAGTTGGCCGACTGTCATCAGGGATAATCGTACTGCGCACACCATATTCATCAAGTTTCTGTTTGGCGAAAAAACCCGCTTCATCAGGTCCGGCTATCGTCAAATACTGCACGTCAGCGCCCAATCCCTTGGCATGCGCCGCAACTATTCCAGCCCCGCCGACAAATCGCTTGCTCTCCAGTGGCGCTACAACGATCGTAGGATCTTCCTGCGACATACCCAACGGCTCGCAGTTGATGTACTCATCAATGATCAAGTCACCGAGCACCAGCACCTTAAGACCGCTAATTTTTGTCAGGTGCCGCTTCAGGTCATATAAGCCGAATCCATGACGTGCCAGATACTCGGTCGGCTTGCGGATAGCCGAGTAATTCGACTCGAAATACTCCTGCTGCAGCAGGTCCATCGATGAAAACCTGACCTCGCCAGATCCGAATAAAAGCTTGCCGCCATAACTTTCGATTACTGCCTGTTCAGCATTGTCGCGGGTTTCGTACTCCTTGCCTTTAACCACCACTTCCGGCTTTAAGCGGGCAATAAACTGCTCTGGAGGCTCAGTCAGCAGAAAAGCATATTTCACCAGAGAGATCGCCCGCACGCCCTCCAGTCGCATCTCTTCCGGAAGTTTCGCCCCGTAGGATGTCTTGTCAGTGACGCCGACTACCATGAAATCCCCGCATTCCACGGCAAACTTTAATAGCCGTAGATGCCCCGGGTGCACGACATTGAAATTGCCGGAAACGAACACTATCCGGCCCCCGCAAGATTTTTTCTTGATTTCCTCTACCTGATCGTTCATGTTGTGCTCACTGCACCACCCTAAGAAAATACAACGCACAATCTAATCATGTACTCTTGGCTTTTTCTGCGTCGAAATGCTCAGCAAATCACAACCACGAAAAATTAGAAAAATTTACTGTGGTTGTTATTAAAGAAGTCTATGCTTGGCTGCGCATTACCCCACAAAAATTTTTTAATTTGCATTTCACTAAATGAATCTTTTTTTGTATTTGACTGTACATTTAAGTTTCCATCTAGCTTTTCAATAAGTTCGCGCACAACTCCCAGAATATCCTCTGCGCTATTCTCGATTGGCAATATGCCTTCATTGGAAAGGATTTTTAAATTAAATATTTTTCCGCGAATCGGATCATTCGAAAATTCAAGCAACTTCAGAAATCGTTTTTCATTTGTTGACCAAAATGGCTTCAGTGAAAAAATAACGTTCTTGTTCCAAAGTTGGCAGTAGTTTGAAAGGCAGTTAACGAGAGCACAAGGCGTTCCAAAAGAAATAGCTGCGTTTGTCGGACCCGAGGTCGTTCCGAGAAAGAAACGAGCTTGACTCCATAGAAAAACGTCCATCCAATCTTGCCGTATGGTCAAGTGTGCGTAATCAACTACCTGCTTCATTTTACGTAACCGTTTCATGCTGGGGTCGCCCATCCTTATAACCCACCCACCCTTTGACGTAATATATTCAATCGCTGAGTAATAGTTTTCAAGCAATGCATTTCGATGGCCATAGGTATGCACGAAGCTCTCCCCATAGTACCCTTTATCACGAACGTGAAGCGCAACGAACCAAGCATCCCTTGGAATACCAAGAACCTCTAGAAAGTCTTTTCCCTGCGCAATCTGTTGGTTGCTTAGCCTGATTAGAGGCTCTTTTTTTTCTTGATCCCACAAAATATGCGCTTTTGCGCCAATTTCACACCATTCCAAAACCTCGCCTCCATCTGTCAGATGGGCATTAAACGTGTCCCCTAAGACGCGTTGATAAGGAAACAAGTCGTTTATAAGATCAGTATCGTAGGTTATTAAAAAATGCTGACTCCAACATTCTAGTAGAGCGCGATTTGCGATTTTCGTCTTGGGTGCTAACACGATGTCATTCGCACGTGGCCGCCAACCTAACATCTGGATTTTCTTGTAAGTGTCAAGCATACCAATGTGCCCGATCTGTGCGACCCACTCATACGGAAGAATTCGGACGGGGAGATCTGGGTCAAATCCAGGAAGATCGCGAGTTTTTTTTACAATATCTAATGGCAAGGAAATTTTCGTTTGTAATTTTTTTTGGATTTTTAGCGCCTCCCCATAAAATCTGACCCCTTCGCCTGATCTGCCAGCATGCACTAATAGTTGCCCCGTATAGTTGTAGGCGTCGTAAAGAGCAATCTCTTTTGACCCAGAGACATCGAGCGGTTTGCGCACATAATTATAACGATCGTATCGTGCCGAGATATTCTGGTGGGCCATGCCAAATGTTGAATCAATGGAAATTCCGCGCAGGAGCAGGTCGGATGCGTTATTTTCCTCGCCCTGCAAGAGTTTCATTTGGGCTAGGGAAATAATGGCGTTGCTCCAATTGGGAACACATATGACTGCAAGTTGAAATGCCGTCGCAGCCCGATCAAAGCGCCCCTGATTGATCTCTAACTGCCCAATCTCGAAGAATATGATCGGAGAGCGGCCGTTATTTTTCAAGGCAACTTTTAGCTCCCCCAATCCCTCCTCTAAGTCCCCATGCACAGCAAAGAGTAATCCATTTAAGTAACGTAGTCGCGCCCAAAAAGGGAAAACCACCACGGCCATCCTCACAGTAGTATGCGTGATTGAGTAGACAATCTTTACAATTAAAGTAATTAAATTGCGGGGCTTAGATACTCTAATTTCCTCGATGAGTCCTAGTAAAAACTTTATTACAAACTTATTTGAGATTTTAGGGTGCATTTGAAAATGAATGTGTAATGGGTTTAAGTAAATTCCAGCAGGTCAAGGAGCAGGCGATGGTCAGGAAGGCCTTGTGAACGGAATGCAGTAAATAGGATTTTATCCGTCATGCGCCAGCATAGTGGATAAAACCCTATTCGTTGTGGGTGAGACTTGACTGCCTTGGCGCCCGTCCAAATTTTGCGAGGCAACCTGGACTTTCTGCAGGCCCTGCTCTGGTTGAGCACACCGCCAGAACGAAAGGTATCTTGAACAAATCTAATGCCGCAAGAATGAAGGTTAAATTGGATAAATAGAAAGGTTAACCAACGGAACTACGAATTTACCGCCCTCTTCCATAAAGCGTGCATGCTTTTTCATAATTGGAACAGCGTACTGCCAAGCAAGGATCAATACAAAATCGGGTTTACGAATGTAAAGTTCCTCAGAAGGAACTACTGGAATATGAGACCCCGGACAGTACAGCCCAAACTTCTTTTGATTATCGTCCGCAATAAATGCAAGCTTGCGCGTTAGCTCAAAATGCCACATTAACGTCGTGGTTGTATTCGAGGCGCCGTAACCTGCGATCAGTTTGCCTTCAGCGATTTCCTTGTCGATAAAGGCATTCAGTATTTTCTTGCGTTCTTCGATTCGTTCAGCATAGTCTTTATAGACTTGGGGCATGTTGAAACCACGCTCGCGCTCCAGTTTGATCAATTCTCCTACGACTGGCTGTACGGTTCGCTTTCCCTCTGGCTTCCGCTGAGCATAACCACGAATAGAACCACCTTTGCTGCCAATGCGTTGGATGTCAATCAACTGCATCCCAAGTCTGTCGAAAAACAGTGCCAAAGGTTCAACGGAATGGTACGACACATGCTCATGGTAGATCGTGTCAAACAAAAAGTTATCAACCAAATCCACGAGATAAGTAACCTCGAAAACAAACACCCCATCGTCAGTAAGCAACTCGCGAATGCCGCGGACGATATCTGTAAGATCATCCGCATGCGCAAATACATTGTTTGCACAAACCACTGCTGCGCCGCCGTATTGCTTCCGAAGTATCGCAGCGAGCTTAGCGCTAAAAAACTCGGGCAAAGTTTCTAGGCCCGCTTCCGTTGCTAGCCGGGCAATCTCACGCGCTGGATCGATACCAAGCACGCGCATGCCGTAGGTCTTAAAATGCCTTAGTAGCGAACCATCGTTACTTCCGATTTCAACCACTAGCGCTCCGGGCTTCAAGTTGAGATCTTTTACTGCATCAGCGGCAAGACGCCTAAAATGCTCGACGAGCCCCGCTGAACTGCTTGTGTTGTACAAGTAATCGCGAAAGAGAACTTCGGGGTCAACTACATCTAGGTTCTGGACATGACCACAGTTACGGCACAAATAGAGATCAAGCGGATAAAGTTCCTGCGGCTTGCCCAGCCGTGATGCCGGAAAATAAGCATCGGCAATCGGCGAAGGCTTGATGGGCAGCGCCAGCTCCAGTTTTTTGCTGTCGCAAAGGCGGCAATGATCGCGACGGCGCAGGTTTTCTGTCATGGTGTTACAGATCCGGATGTTTTAAAGGGAAGTCAGGCTTCTGGCCAGCGTCTCCGGCCACACCAGAGACAAACCGCCGTCAACATAAAGATTCTGGCCGTTGATGAACGATGACTGCGGGCTGCATAGAAAAGCAATCGCCTGTGTGCTGTCAGCAGAGGTGGCCATGCGTCCGAGCGGAATGATTTTCTTGTAAAGATTGTGCAGCGGTTCGTTTTTGAGATAAAACTCCTTCGACTCTTCCTTGAGGAAAGTGATAGGCGTCACTGCATTAACGCGAATACCCTTGCGGCCGAGATTCACCGCGTAATATCGCATCATCTGATTCATGCCGGCCTTGCCGACGTGATAACTAACCGCCTGGCCCTCACCGACAAAATCCCCGAAAACCGAGCTGACCATTACGACAGCCTTGTCGCCCGCTGGGTCGAAACGTTCCTGCGCCGCCTCCATCACCGCCTTGGTCAGGGTCAGCGAAACATCGATTTCGCCCTTCCAAGGGTCTTCGCTGCCACGGTAACGCTGGCAGAACACGAGGTAATTAATCGGTCCGTGCGCTTTGACGATCGCATCGAGAGTTGCGTCAATCTTCGCATCGGGCCCCAGATCAGCGATCCAGTGCTTGACGCCAGAAATGTCGTGATCAGCCGCCGGCGGTTCGCGCCGCCCTATTACGGAAATCTTGTGCCCCGCTGCACTGAAAAATTTTACAACTTCACGGCCGAGGCCGCGGGTGCCGCCAAGTACTAGTGCATGTGCCATCTGTGATCCTGTCCGTTAAAACCCGAATGCTGAACGATCAGCCACGTTTCTTCGCGAACTCTGCCGCGCGCGAAGCAACCTTTTTAATATAAGCGCCCGCTTCTGCCAACTGCTCTTCTGCGGGCGCGAAGTCTGCAAGCAGAGTCTTTTCGCGCAGGAACGGCCCGTTGGTCACTTCGTGCACCACCAGAAAATCAGTGCGAATCAACAGCGTGTGATAAGCGCTTTCCGAAAGCCGGTAATAAAAATTACGCCCGCTGCGAGCATCGCCCAGTTCGATGATTTCGACGATTTCACCCTCATCGTCAAACACCACCACATCGACCAACCCATCGATGATATGGAATGATTCGGACTTGCCGAAATGCCTGTGGGGATGAATGTAGCTTTTTGCAGAAATGCCTATCACCATCTCATGCAATGCGTCATCGTTGGCCTTGTGGGCACAGATACGCGCGCGCTGGCGCTGGTTGGCAGCAGCCTGCGCCTTGACGAATGCAATTTCAGCGGGGCCCATCTTGACGATGGTATCCAGTGCAACAAAAACTTCGTCATTGATTTTTTTCAGGTTCATGGCCATCAACCCTGTCTGAGGGCAAGCGGGCTCAGCGCAAAGATGGATGCAAATTTTCCACCGCCCTGCAGATTCTCCCGCTGTTTCGCCAACACCTTCTGCTCGCTCTCAGGGCTCAGGGACAGCATGCACAAATCGATTTTCGGCAGCATGCCAGACCCCACGACAGGCAACGCGGAACCGGGCATGGCCAGCCCCTGTTTGTGCGGATTGTCATCAATCACGCACTCCACGCAGTCCTGCAGCGCAAAAAGGTTGAGGAACTTCACCGCGAGATGGCCGGCTCCGAACACGGCGACACGTTTCTCGGCCTTATGCATCGTTTCAAAATGACCGCGATAATAAGCGCGGGCCGGTCCAAATCCATCTGCAAAACGGTGCCCGGCAGCCAGGTCGACAGAAACTGCTGCGGCATCGGCACGCAACGCCGGTTCTGCAACAGCTTGTACTATGGCTACCAGCGAATCTTCGAGCGGATACGGATAGACTAGGGTTTCTGCCGCAGCATGCCCGTTGCGTAGCAGGAAATCTGACAGTGTTCGCGGCGAAAAGTAGGTAATGTGTTCTTCCCAGATGAAACTGTAGTCGCAGGCCTCGATGAACTTGCGGCAGTCCGGCATCTCGAACACCAGTCTTCCACCTGGGGAAAGCAGGCGCCCTAAAGCGTGGAGGAAACGTGCAGGCGCATGGGCATGTTCCAACACATGCCGCACAATCAGCAAATCTGCCTTGCCATGCCGAGCAACGAGGCGATCAGCAGTTGCATTATCCAACGCCGCCTGGATGGTTTCTAGTCCGGCACAGGGATCTGCCACGCCAAAATCGGCTTTAAGGTCGTAGCGAAAAGTGTTCTCATAACCCTGCCTATTGAAACGTGTGAGCGTGGTATCGTCCTTGTAGGTAAGGCCAACAATACGTGAGCTAGGCGTAATGCCGCGCAGCACTTTGAGGTGCTGCACCAGTGTATCAAGATGACCCTCCGGCTCGTTGTAGGTGAGCCAGACATACCGCGCCCGGACCATGTCAACCGGCATCGGGGCGACCAGTTGCAAGAGCCCGCAATCAACACACTGGCCGAGCTGAAGCGGATGCGCATCGTCGACCGTGGTACCCACCGGCACGAAGCGGTTGCTAGGCGGTTGGCGTCCGAAATCGAGCAGCGTATCGACCGTAGCACCACCACCGCAACCGAGGCAAGTGCTGCTGGCCATCAGCCGCGTTTCACGCCAGTGAAAAACACAAAAATAAACTGCGCCATTTGAAAATACCCGAGATGTATCATGCGATTATTCGAAACTCTATACAGCGACCGGACAGGGTGGACAAGCGTGTACATAATCAAAGGGCTGGCTTTGTAAACAATGAGTAAGGCCACATTTTACTGCCCGCCACCCGCGAATGATAGCGAGCGGGTGATTTGCGAGCAATTTTTTCAGTCCAAACTGCGCTCGCGTAATAACGCGACGCACTTCAAACTTAAATCCGCTCCGCCACATCATGGGGAGGAATTGCTTTTGCGTAGACTTATTGGAAAACTTCTTCATGAGTAGAGAAATTTTTCATCCGAATGCACTAAATTGATCCGCAAAAGTATCTTGTCGCGGCGACATTGCATGACGCATAGGGAGCGTTGGGCAAAAAACTTATCCGATCATCAGCAAGCACCGCCCGCTAGCTTCCCCACTCCGCATCGAAGCAATCGCTTCGTTAACCTGCCGCAGTGAATATCGGTTGGTCAGCAATTCCTTTAAGCGAATTCTGCCTGATCGATACAACTCATGATACCGCGGGATATCTTCCTGCGGTATGGCCTCGCCACCATGGGAGCCGCTGATCTGGCGACCGAAGTGGAGCGGCAACGAGTAAATGGAAATGTTATTGCCTTTCTTGGGCACCCCGACCAGCGTCACGCGGCCTTGCGCTTTCACCAATTCGTAACCCATTTCGATGATGGGCGGCTGTCCAGTATTGTCTATAAACACATCCACTCCGCCGGGGCAAATATCGCGAATCGCTTGGCAAGCATCGACATTTTTTGCGTTAATCAGGTGCGTGGCCCCCATATCTTTCGCCAGTTCCAGCTTGTTGTCATGCAGGTCGACCGCGATCAGCGGATAGGCGGACACCAGCGCCGAAGCCTGGACGATGTTGAGGCCGACGCCGCCGGCGCCGAACACAACGACTGATTCACCGATTTTGACTTTGGCATTGTTGGTCACCACGCCAAACCCTGTGGTTACCGCACAGCCGAACAGCGCGGCAACCTCCATGTCGCTGTCCGCCGGAATGGTTGTGACGCGGTTCTCGGACACGATGGCGTATTCGTTGAAAGTCGTTACGCAGCCGGCGTTGACCTTGCGCCCTGCCCACTGGAACGATGGCGCAACGGAATCGATGCCCAGTCCCTTTCGCCAGTGCAGAACCACCTTGTCGCCTGCTTTTACGTAACGCACACCTGCACCGATTTCCAGCACGGTGCCCGAGCCCTCATGACCCAGCAAATGGGGCAGGAATTTGTCTTCACCCTTAGCGCCATCGATTTCACCGAGCTGAGAACCGCAGATACCACTGTAATGGACCTTGACCAGCACCTGCCCTGCATCCAGTGCAGACGGCATATCAAGTTCAACAATTTCCAGCGGTTTATTGAGCTCGACCAGTACGGCAGCGAGCATTTTTTTCGGGATCATGGTGTTTTTACTCAAAGTAAATAAATGAATGGTCGCCTGTGTACCCCGTCTGCCTGAACCACCAGTCCCACTCCTCCGGGGTGCAAAATGCTTCGCATGTCACCTGCCAGTACATCAGGTTGGCTTTCTCGGTTTCGTTGCGGTATGACTCGACACAAATGTACTTGTTCTTGCCAACGCGCTCGACTTCGTGCAGCGCCTTGTCGAGATCATAGTTATGCAGGTTGTGCAGCGTGGTTATCGAGAACACCAAGTCGAAGAAATTGTCCGGCCATGGCAACGAAGTCGCGTTGCCCAGCGTTAATCGATTCCGGATCTCTTCCTTGGCATTAGCCAGCGCATACTCGGAGACATCAAGACCGTAAACTTCAATGCCGGGACAGACTCGGGTGAGCTCGAATAATTGGAAACCCTTGCCGCAGCCTACGTCCAGCACCTTGGAGCCGGCCTTAAGGCCATAATGGTCTACCAGCGCTTTGGCAACTTTTCCCCAGCGACCTTCCATGTAATTGTAGCCACCGTAGCAAATGCGGCGGTCGCCATCCCAGTAGTCATAGTCCCATTTTTTGGCAAGCTCGGCCGCTCGGGCTTTCGGATACTCCGGATCGTTGACCCGCGCCAGGTAGTCGCGCTTGGTTGCCTTGTGCAACGGGGACAGGAAATCGATGTAAGCCATGTTCTTCCCTTTCAGCTAATGATCTTTGACAGCATGTGTTCCGCCTTGGCGAGCTGGCGGCGCTTGCGATCTTCAGGGTTGCTGCCGGGATCGGCAAACTGCCGGCGACTCGCCACCTGCGGCAAAAAATCGTTAAGGACAATGCAACACCAGCGAATACCCGCAACCTTCATCAGGCGGCGTGCCCGCGCGGCAATACCCTTTGCGTCGGCAAAAGGTTCCAGCGCCACATTAATGAACGACTCCAGGTGTTCGGCCGGAGCGGTTACGCCAGGGTGTGAAAAAAAATCGCCAATCATCTTGGCTGGATCATCCCACCCGGCGTATTCAAAATCGAGAAAACACAGCACACCATCTTCACGCAACAGTGCATTGTGAAAACCAAAGTCTGAAGGGGACAGGCATCTCCAATTGTCCGGCAATGCGTCGGGGCCGTCTTCGCACGTCAGATTCTGCTTGACGGTTTCCCACGTGCGGCCAAGCTTGCTGATTAAATCCGCCGCCCTGTGATCCAGTTGCGTCTGCGCATCTAATCCAGAAAGGCGCTCCATGCGTCTATCCACCGATTCGACATGCTCCATCACGCTGAAACAGGCATCCGATGCTGGTTGCAGATGCGTGCCAGCCATACGTACGGCACTTGCGTTCAGTTGCGCAAAAAACCTTGCGGCCTCAATCACCCAGGTCGCCGTCACCTTCTCAGGTACCAGCCGTACACCCGGGATTCGCTCATAGACGGCCAATTGCAGACTGGGATCGCATCCTATGGCGCTCGGTACGCAGTCAATGCCAAAGCGCCGCGCATGCGTAATAAATTCATACTCGGCACGCATACGCTCACGAAACACTGCAGCATCATTGTAGTACCACTTCGCCACATAGCTGGAATCGCCCGCACACACCAAGTAGACGCGGTTGTTGCCGCCTGCTGCCAGTGGCGTAACCTCAGGCAGTGCCTCCGGAAGATCAGCGCCGGCAAGGATACGCCGGATCGCGCTCAGGAAGTGGCTCGGGAGGACTTCTGAGCGATGTGTTTCTGTAGCTGCTGCCAATTTTTAACCCGCACAAGCTTGAAATCGAGATGATGTCCGTCAGGATCGAAGAGGACGCCTTCGGTGCTCCGAGGGAATGCCGGCGCCTCGATGATCTCCGGCAGGTCGTCAATAAAAACATCGCAGCCGAGCGCTCCGATGCGCGCCAGTTTCGCATCCTTGGTGAGTTCAAAATACACTGATTCAGCTCTGATATAGGGGTTTGTGCCATCACCCAGGTGCCTGTTTACCCAAGCACGCGCTGCCTGATGCAGGTCATATTGCGGGCCGGCAAAAGGATGTTTCGTTTTGTGGCTGATGATGTACATCTCGACATCGTTGTCGCGGCCCCAGCGCAGGAAATCCAGTACACCGGGGTAAAAGGCAGCGTCATCCATGCGCGCGCCATAAACATAGCCCTGCATCTCGATCCAGGTCTGCTCGAGACCTGCTCGCCGAAGATAGTCACGCACGCTCAGCTTGGAGACCGCAAGATCTCCCGGAATCAGCGCTTTTTCCAGGGCAACTTGATGGAATACCGAGTCGTAAGAGACGATCGTATTGTCAAAATCGATACCTATACGCACGGCAATCCTTATTTTGCAGCCTTCAGCGCACTGCGGATGCCATCAGTCATATGCTCAACCGTGATGCCATAGTGCTTGCGCGCGTATTCCTGCGAACCGATCCGGTGCATGAATTCATCTGCAGCACCGAATGTAATCATGTCCGCAAGCTTCCCGCGTTGCTCCGCCCGCCATTCGGCAATGCTGCCGCCAAGGCCACCCATGCGGCTGTGTTCTTCGACCACCGCGACTACCGGGTACGCGGCAAAAACTTCGGACAGCATGGCAAGATCCAGTGGTTTGACCGTGTGATTGCTAACTACCCGCACTGAAATGCCCTCGCTCTGCAGCGATTCGGCCGCCTTGATGGCCTCCGGCATTACGGTACCGGCCGCGATGATGCAGGCGTCGCGGCCTTCCCGGACGGTAATTGCCCGGCCGATTTGCAGCTGCGGCGGTGTTTTGTGGATAATCGGTTCACCCTTCTTGCCGATCCGCATGTATACCGGGCCCGATTGCTGAAATACCTGGCGCAGCAGTATGCGCAGCTCAACCTCATCGCAAGGCGCCAGCACGGTCATTCCCGGCAGCATGCGCAGTATGGCCATGTCTTCCAGAGAATGATGAGTAGGACCCAACTCGGCGTATGAAAGCCCCGATCCGGTGCCCACAATGGTCACTGGCGCATGGTGATAACTCACGCCGACGCGTATCTGTTCGTAGCAACGGGTGGTTGTAAACGGTGTGATTGTGTAAACAACAGGCCGCAGCCCGGATAGCGCCATTCCGGAAGCCACGCTCATCATGTTGGCCTCGGCGATGCCGCAGTTGTAAAAACGGGACTCTGCATTGTCCTTGAACTTGTCAAAGAGCTTGTTGCCTATGTCGCCCGACAACAGAACCACATCCGGATTCTCCCGTCCAATTTTGGTGATTTCATCTGCAAAAGCATTTCTCATCAAGCGACTCCCAGCTGCTTCTTGGCTTCAGCAACTTCATTTTCATTCGGAATTCGGTAGTGCCAGTTATTATCGTCTTCCATGAAGGAGACGCCTTTGCCCTTCATGGTGTGTGCAACGATTGCCACCGGCTTGCCGGAACCATCGGGCAAGTTGCCCAGTAATTTCACCAGTGCACCGAGATCATGCCCGTCCACTTCGTAGGTCGACCAGCCGAATGCACGCCATTTATCTGCGAGCGGCCCCAGCGCCATGATTTCCTCGCTACGGCCGGTTGCCTGCCAGCGGTTGAAATCGATGACGACACACAGCCGTTCCACTTTCTGTGAGGCGGCCAGCATCGCCGCCTCCCAGATTGAGCCCTCATTGCATTCACCATCGCCCAACAATGCGACGACATTGTAGTCACGCTGCTGGATGCGACCGGCCAGCGCCATGCCTAGCCCCATCGGCAACCCATGCCCGAGTGATCCCGTTGCCGCCTCGATCCCGGCCAGATGATCAGGGGTCGGCGGGTGTTCCGCAAAAAGACTGCCGTCCTGTCCGTAATCCGCCATCAGAGACTCCGGATAGAAGCCGCGCATCGCAAGTATCTGAAACAACGCCGGCGCGCCATGACCCTTGCTGAGTATGAATCGGTCACGATCCGGTGTTTGCGGTGACTTGGTATTAAGCCGCAGCGTGCTGAAATAGGAAGCAACCAGAATGTCCACGGAAGACAGGCACGAAGCCAAATGTGGCGTCTGTGTCTTGTGTGAGTTCTCGATGATCTTCGCGCGAATCTCGCACGCAATGCGTTCGAGTTTTTCGACGGAGTAATTCAGAGCTTCAACTGTCATGGTTATGCCGCTTTCTGACCATAAAACCCGGCAATATTTTCAACAACATACCGGACCTCTTCATTTCGCAGTTCGGGGTAGATTGGCAGACTCATCATCGTTTGCACGTGCCTTTCCGTTACCGGAAAATCTCCCGGTTTATGCCCCAGTGCGTGCGCCGCCTCCTGCAAATGTATCGGTACCGGATAATGGATCCGCGTGCCGATACCCTTGTCGTTCAGATACGCCATCAACGCATCACGTCGATCGGTCTGAATGACAAAGTTGTGATAAACGGGCTCTTCGTGCTCGCGGTCTTCAGGTACCCAGACGAAATTTCTGAGTTCAGCGCGGTAGATATCTGCAATTTCGCAGCAACGCTGATTCCATGCGTCCAGCCGCTTCAACTTGATGGATGCAATGCCCGCTTGCAACGTATCCAAGCGTGAATTATATCCCCAGAATTCGCACTCATCACGATTCTTGAGGCCATGGTTGCGCAGTTTGGCGATTTTTTCGTAAACATCGGATCGGTCTGTAGTAATCAGGCCGCCATCACCATAAACGCCAAGGTTTTTTAACGGATGCAGGCTGAACCCCGCCACCGTTCCCAGCGATCCAACACGTTTGCCTTTGTAGCGGGCGCCGATGGCCTGCGCCGCATCCTCAATGACCGACAGCCCGTGCCGTGCCGCAATAGCGTTGATTGCGTCCATTTCTGCCGGACGCCCAGTCAGGTGCACGGGCATGATTGCACGTGTCCGTGGTGTGACTGCCCGCTCGAGAAGGTCGACATCGATGTTGTAATCGTCGCGCGCATCGACAAAAACCGGCCTTGCGCCGACCGCAGCAATAGTCCAGGTTGTCGCAATGAAAGAGTTGGGGCAGGTAATAACTTCATCACCGGCGCCCACACCGAGCGCTTTTAGCGCGAGGAACAGCGCATCTGAGCCGTTGGCCACACCCAAGGCATAGCGCGTCCCGCAGAAGGCAGCAGCCTCTTTCTCGAACCGCTCCAATGTCTCACCCATGATATACATGCCGCTCTGACCAATGCGATCAAATTCGGCCATCAGTTCGGCTCGCAGGCTCTGATACTGCCGATCCAGGCTGACAAATGGTACTTGCATGGTTACATTCACGTTCCGTAAAAATCTCGAATCAGTTTAACCACACGGGCGCATTGCTCCTGCGTGATGAATTCGTGTACCGGTAGCGACAAGACTTCCTTGACTGTCGCTTCGCACACAGGGAAGTCGCCAGTCTTGTAACCAAGATCTGCAGCTGCAGGTTGCAGGTGCATCGGAATCGGATAGTGCACCTTGGCGTCAACGCCGTTTTTCACCAGATGGGCCTGCAGGGCATCACGGCGCTCACAACGCACTATGTACAGATGATAGACCTGCTTTACGTCGGCTTCGCGCTTGGGCACTTTGATCTGGCGAATCTTCAACAACTCGACGTCAAAATATGCAGCGTTGGCAATCCGCGAATTGGTAATGTGATCCAATTTTTGCAACAGGTGACGCGCAACCACGGCCTGGATTGTATCCAGCCGCGAGTTGTAGGCAAAAACAGCACATTCGTCACGGTTCATCAGCCCATGATTTCGCAAAAGCCTCAGCTTGGCGGCAATTTCATCGGAATTCGTAGTGATGATTCCACCATCCCCCCAGACGTTAAGATTTTTCAGGGGGTGGAAGCTGAAACAGCCGATCGTGCCTAATGAGCCTGCGGGCGTGCCTTTGTAATGCGCCTTGACGGCATGGCAGGCATCCTCGACAACGCCCAGTTTGTGTTTGGCGGCAATCGTCATGATACGGTCCATGCGGCATGGCTTACCCGACCAGTGCACCGGCAGGATGGCCTTGGTCTTGGGTGTAATTACCGCCTCAATCCGGTCTGGGTCAATGTTGTAATCTTCCCCAATGTCTGCGAAAACAGGTTTGCCACCGGCCGTCACAATAGCGCCGATAGTTGCGTAAAAAGTGTAAGGCGTTGTGATGACTTCATCGCCCTTATCGATGCCCAGTGCCTTCAGGCTCAAAAATAGTGCCTCCGTTCCGCTGCCTACTCCAATGGCGTTTTTGGTGCCCGCTATGACCGCAAACTCATCCTCCAGTTGATCTACTTCCCGGCCTAGCGTGAAGTCCCCATTCCTGACTACGCTGCCAATTTTCTTGAGAATTTCCTCATAATCAGCAAACTGATGCTGAAGATAATTGTGGTTGATGTCCAACTGCCCGGTTGTTTCATACTGCTCAGGCAAAAAGTTGCGATTGACTTCCATGATATATCCTCGTGCGCTTGATTTGCTGACTGTGGCGGATTAATGCTCAGGCCCTGTGTACGTAATTCCAGGGCAGTGTACGCATTTCCTGAAGGTTTTCCCTGATCCAGGCAACGGTCTGGGCAATGCCTTCATCAAAATTAATGCCCGGTTTCCATCCCAACTCGCGGCCAGCTTTTGATGCATCCATCAGATAGGCTTGGTCCTTGCCCGGACGCTCCGCCGCCACTTCGACAGCCGAACTGAAATCGATGCCGAGCTGGCCGAGAATCCGCTCAACAACCTGTCTAATCGACAGGAACTCTGTCGTGGAAAAATGATAAACCTCTCCCGCAACACCTTTGTCCAGCAACATCAGTATTGCAGCAGCGACATCGCGCGCATGGATAAAGGCACGTATTGATGTACCACCACCATGCAAAGGCAGTTTCTTTCCAGTCAGGGCAACCAGTATCGTTTTCGGCACTATGCGATAAAGCTGTTGGCCCGGACCGTAAAAATTGGCGAAGCGCGCAAGCACGGCCGGAAACCCGTAATTGCGGTGAAATGCCATGATGCTCATGTCAACCGCCGCATGCGAGACCGCATAAGGTGTGCTTGGGTGATACGGATGGTCTTCCCGTATCAGTTCATCCGTACTGCCATATACCTCCGGCGTCGATACACGCACATATTTGCGCAACCATGACTGTTTGCGCAAAAAATCGTGCAGCTTCACTTTCGCGACCAGATTCGTCGTGTACCACAGTTCGGGCTGCTGCCAGCTTTCAGCAACCATGCCCTGTCCGGCAAAATCAATCACGTAGTCCGGTCGAAATGCCCCGATTACGCCACAGATGGCATCAATATCCTCAACAAGATGCATTTGGTGAAACTGGTACGCATCAAGGCGGGGGTTGGATTTATGCGGCAGAAACATTGCCGGGCCCTCTGCTGATCTATTGATACCACACACGTCATGGCCCGCAGCCAGCGCAGCATCAACAAGCACAGCACCAGAAAAAGAATTTGCCCCCAGAACAGAAATCCTGGCCATTCACTTGGGCCGATTCTGATACAGCCACTGCATAATCATGTGCCCGACCACCAGTTGCATGTCCTCGGCAATCTGCATGTCTTCAACGGCGAAGTGGATGGGCACGTCGGCCATGGCCTTGGCCTTGCCGCCGGTATAACCGAGCACGGCATAGGTCCGCACCTTCATTTTTTTCGCCTGCTCCAGCGCTTTCAGGATATTCGGTGAATTACCACTGCCCGACAGCACGATCAGCAGATCGCCCTCACGCGCCTGCACGGCCAGTTGCAGCGAATAAATCGAGTCATAGCCCTCGTCGTTGGCAAGGCAGGTCAGCACTGCAGTGTTAGCTGGCAGCGCGTGCACCCGCAGGCCCGAACCGGGGGTCTTGGAAATACCGTACAGAAAATCGTTTGCAAGATGCACTGCATTGCCAGCGCTGCCGCCATTGCCACACAGAAATACCTGATTGCCGCCTTTCCAGCAGCACAGCAGATCCTCCGCCAGCGCTGCTACAGGCGACCAGTCGTAATGGGACAGCACCTCCTGCAGACGTTTCGCATAATCAGCGCAGAACGTGGCAGTTTGCGGCAGTGGCGCGTTCATTTGACGACCTCTTTTTCCATCCATTTCAGGTTGTAATGGCGCTCTTCATCCTTCAACTCACCCGACCTGTATTTCTGGATGATTTCGCTGATCGCATGGTCCACGGTCTTTTTCGGTCGGAACCCGGTTGCCAGCAGCTTGTCGGAATTGACTCGGTAGGAGCGCGGGTCATTGGATTCAGTCACCACGATTTCAGCCTCGATCTGCTGCGCCACGCGTTCGGCAATGTCGAGTATTGAAATATTCTCGAAGCCGGCGTTGTAGATCCCCGTGTGCTGCGGATTGTCGAGCAGAAAAATATAGGCGTCGGTGATATCGTCAATGTGAATGTTTGGGCGCGTCTGGTTGCCGCCGAACACCGTGATCTTGCGTTTGGTCAGCGCCTGCATGGTCAGCATGTTGACGGACACGTCGAGCCGCATCCGCGGTGAATAGCCGCAGACGGTGGCTGGTCGCAGCGCCTGCACCACCATGTCGTCTTTGTAGGAGTGAACGACCCTCTCGGCGACCATCTTGGTTTTGTTGTACTCGGATATCGGTTTCAGCTCGAGATCCTCGGTCACCTGTTCCTCGTCCTTGATGCCGTAGACGCTGCCGGAAGATGCGTAAATAAATCGCTTGATGCCCATGCGCTGCGCCTTGTCGGCCAACTGCATGGTGGCCAGCGCACTGACTTCCCAGGTGAGTTTCGGATCCAGGTCACCGCAGGGATCATTGGCAATCGATGACAGGTGGATGATGGCATCGACGCCATCGAGATTGATCTCCTCGATGTTGCGTACATCACCCTTGATAACCGTCAGTTTCGGATGCGGCTTCAGGTGGTTGCCAAACCACATAATGTCGAAAGCGATGACCTTATGGCCGGCGGCCAGCAGCTTGGGTACAAGTACAGTGCCTTTGTAACCGCATGCGCCAGTAACGAATATCTTCATTGAATTCTTCCAGAAGTTAAATATCAGATGTTTTCGAGCGAGGTCATCTCGCCATGATCGAGCCGCAGGATACGATTGCAATTCTTGCGGATCATGCCTTCGTCATTAGAAGCAAAAACCAGAATTTTAGCCCTATCCAGCAAATCAGTAAGGCGAGCCTGGGCTTTAGCCGAAAACGAAGGGTCTCCCACGTTCAACCATTCATCCATCAATATTATATCTGCTGAAACACTGGTCGAGACCGCAAAAGCAAGCCGCATGGCCATTCCGCTCGAATAGGTTCGCACAGGCATGTCCAAGTAGTCCCCCAGCTCGGAAAATTCTCTGATCTCACCGAGCAGCGGTTCGATTTCAAAAGGGCGCATGCCCATAACCGTTGCGCGCAAATAAATATTCTCGTAGCCGGTTGCTTCGAAATCCATGCCCAGAGTAATGCTCAGCATGGATGCAACTTTTCCGGCGACATCAATCTCACCGCCGGTTGGTTCGTAGGCGCCCGCCAATACACGCAATAACGTGGATTTTCCTGAGCCATTATGTCCGATGATGCCTACACGATCACCCACATCAAAGCGAAAGCTGATGTCGCGCAACGCCCGGACAACGACTCGTTCATCTGCGCCGGTAGTAAGCAAACCGCCCGTCGCCGCTCGCATAAAAGCGTTTTTCATCGACCGGCTTTTGGTGCCGTAAATCGGGAATTCGACCATCACATTGCGGGCAACGATACTGGCCATGTCACACCCAATAAGGGATGCGTGCGCGGAAACGACCAAACAGCAGAATCGTCACAGCAAAACCAACAACCGTTATCAGCACTACACCGCCCCATAGTGATGGACTAAACCCCTGACCGAGCAGAGGTGCACGGACGATTTCCAAGAAGTAATAAAGTGGATTCCATAGCAGCGCCCACTGATGACGACCCAGCATTTCCGGTCTCCACATAACGGGCGTCAGAAAAAATGCAACTTGCAGCAAACTGGTCACGATCGGCGGAATGTCACGAAATCGCGCGCAAACCAGCCCCAATAAAAGTCCCATCCAGATCGCGTTGACTGCCAAAAGAAAAATCGCCAGTGGAAACAGCAATAAGTGCCAGCTCCAACTGGGTGGAAACACCAACAACACAACCGCTATGACAATCAAGTTATGACCGAAGATGATCATGTTTCGCCAGATTACACGCATCACATGTACCGTATAAGGGAGCTTGATTTGCTTGATAAAACCTTCGGCCGCTATGAATACCTGGCAACTTTCGGCAATCAGGCCGCCGATCAATGCCCAGAGAATCAGGCTCACCGCGAGAAATGGCAGATAAGTGGGTAAGTCCAGATTGAACAAGCGCCCATATAGCGGGCCCATTGCGGCGACCATGACGCCGCTGCTCAGCGTCAGCCAGAACGGGCCCAGCACCGATCGGCGATAGCGCTGTTTGATCTCCAACCACCCCAACATCGGCCAGATATAGATACTACCGACGCCGCTCGTCAGGTCCTGGAGAGCTAATGATAGGTTGCTGGGGCGGATACGTTCCAAGGGAAAACCTAAAGTTTTCAATATTTTAACTGAACACCCCTGCCCCCGACAAACCGCTTCCAGAAGAAACGCAACATGCTGCTGAGATGCCAGCGCAAATATTGCGGGCTGCGATGGCTTGCGCGCTGGGCATGATGTGTTACCCGCGCCCCGGGAACCAAAACCACTCGATATCCGGCAGCTGGCAGCCTGGAGCAGACATCGGCATCCTCGTAATATAGAAAGTAGCGCTCATCGAACCCCCCCACCTCGCGAAAAGCAGTCATCCGCCACAACATGAACATTCCGGCAATCCAGTCAGGATATATCGACACATCACTGATCTCGTAATCCGGTTTATGCGTGCGAAAAAAAACCTTGCCTGCAATGCTCAGGGGTGTAGGAAAGCGTCGTGCGCTATCTTCAATCTGGCCTCCCGATCCCATGACCAGTGGGCCAGCAACCCCAATCCCGGGATCTGCCAAAGCAGAAATCAAGGTTGGGAAGGGATCTTCGCTCAGCCGGATATCAGGATTTGTTACGCAAAAATACTCACCGCGCGCCTGCTTAAATGCCGCGTTATGATTCGCAGCGAAGCCTTGGCGCTCCACGTTTCCGATAATTTGAATATCAAATGGAAAATCCACTGCGTTAAATGGCAAGTTCTCCTCAATATTCAGCGTCAGAATCACGCGCAATCCCGTCATTCTGCAGTGCGTTCGCAAATCTTGCAGCAACTGGGAAACCAGTTGTCCCTGTCCGTGGCTGACGACAGAAAGCACAATCATCGAGACTCCCTCCGATGAAAAATGAAAACAACTTCGATCTGCTGCGGTTTATTTTCGCTTTTATCGTCTTTCTGGTTCACGCCCAAACGCTCTCCCAAAATCCGTTACTCGCGCCATTGGGGCTATGGCTGTCCTCCGAACTCGCCATCCAGGGGTTTTTCGTCATCAGTGGATATCTGGTGTACATGAGTCACGAAAATTCCCGTGGTTTGTCCCATTATCTCCAAAAACGCGTGCGCCGCATCTACCCTGCATATTTCACGATTATCATTATCTGTGCGGTTTCCGGAGCCTTCCTGACATCCGGGGAGGTCACGGATTATTTTTCGCGGGATCTGTTCAAATTTCTGGGTGCCAATTTACTGTTCCTTAATTTTCTGGCCCCCAATCTGCCCGGTGTATTCGAATCCAACACCTTGCAGGCAGTCAACGGTGCCCTGTGGACACTGAAAATCGAAGTCATGTTCTACCTGTCTGTTCCGCTCATTGCCTGGATTGCGCACCGCTACGGCCATGCGCTCGTATTCGCCGCCATCTACGCAGCTTCGATTCTGTATTCATTGCTCATGACTCATTGGCTGGAAACTTCGGGTAGGGCAATTTTTGAGATTCTCGCACGACAATTACCGGGTCAACTGACCTATTTCGTTGCCGGCATGGCACTGTACCAGTATCGAAAATCATTGCCCCTTTTATGCTGGTGGCTGCTACCCGCAATTCTCGTGATATGGCTGGCGCAGGATCCTGCACTGAAGCTTGTCCTGCAACCCGCCGCATTGGCAGCGATCGTCATCTACATTGCCGTTACGTTCAAATCCTTGGGGAACTTTGGTCGATTTGGCGATCTGTCCTATGGCGTGTACATAGTCCACTTTCCAATTCTGCAAACCATGCTCGCTCTCAACCTGTTTTCGCCAAGCGGATTTCAGGGCCTGATCGTGGCGACAGCTCTGGTGATATTCGCGGCTTTCATGTCCTGGCATCTGATCGAAAAACGCTGGTTGCAGAAATCATCACACTATGTGGTGGCTGCTCATGGCACATAATCTGATCTCGTGGGCGAATCTACCGTGAATGACCATTGTTTGGTGACTGGCGCCAACGGCTTTGTTGGTAGCGTACTGGTTAACGTTTTGCAGAAGCAGATCATACGACGCGCATTGCGTCGCACTGTATCCCCTGCGCTACCCGGCGACATCGTCGTCGGCGATATAGGCCCCAAAACTGACTGGAAGCCAGCACTCCAGGGTGTTGACTGCGTCATCCATCTCGCCGCACGCACCCATGTAATCGATGAGCGCAGCGCCGATCCGCTGGACGCTTACCGCCACATCAACGTGCTGGGTACGCAAAGGCTGGCCGAGCAGGCCGCCGCTGCCGGTGTACGACGATTCGTGTTTCTCAGTTCAATCAAGGTCAATGGTGAAACCACTGCGCCACTTCATCCGTTCACCGAAGAAGACTCGCCGCAGCCACAGGATGCCTACGGCACCACCAAACGCGAAGCCGAAGACGCACTGCGCGAGATTTCCGCCCGCACCAGCATGGAAGTTGTCGTCCTCCGCCCGCCACTGGTCTATGGACCAGGCGTCAAAGGCAATTTCCTGCGGCTGCTGCGCCTGATTGACCGCGGCATGCCATTGCCACTGGCTTCGGTGAACAACCTACGCAGTCTGGTCTATGTCGGCAATCTGGTGGATGCCATCGTGAAATGCGTCGATTCCCCGGCTGCCGCAGGAAAAACTTACCTGGTCAGCGATGGCGAAGATCTGTCCACGCCAGATCTGATCCGCAAACTGGCCAGCGCGATGGGGCGCACACCGCGCTTGCTGCCCTGCCCGCCGTCATTACTCCATCTCGGCGCCACTTTGCTGGGCAAACGGGCGGAAGTCCTGCGCCTGACGGGATCGCTGACCATGGACAGTACCCGCATCCGCAGCGAACTCGGTTGGCAACCGCCGTTTTCTGTGGCGCAGGGTCTGGAAGAAACGGGGCGGTGGTATTTGAAGCGGTGTTTGGAGGCGGTGATTAGGTGATTGGGTGATTGGGTGATTGGGTGATTCGGTGATTCGGTGATTCGGTGATTCGGTGATTGGGTGATTGGGTGATTGGGTGATTCGGTGATTCAGTGATTCAGTGATTCAGTGATTCAGTGATTGGGTGATTCAGTTTGAGAACGTAGCCCGTAAGGAGCGCGCCCTGAAAGAAGTCCCCTTGGGGGGCGCCCTGAAAGAAGTCCCCTTGGGGGGAGCGGATTACGGGAGCAGGTTTCCCGTATTTCACTTCGTTTCATACGGGCTACGCTTGCTGCGGATTCCACACAGCGGCGGATGGTTGCGCTGGCGTTTTTGGTAATGATAATGACGGAGACCATTGGTTCGGTGATTTGGTTCGGTGATTTGATTCAGTGATTTGGTGATTGGGTGAATCGTGAAAAGTGGAGCCTATATATCTTTAGTCCATTGCCTGCTTTATGTGCGTATTCCAGTGAATGGGGCCAAGTCCGACAAGCTGCCAGGCTAATAGGAATCATCCTCGCGCTGATGGCGAATTGCCAGAATGGTGACTGTTTCGTTGTCTTCAATCTCGAACAAGGCAACGTAGCCAGCCGCACCAAACGGAATGACCAACTCGCGCTGGAAGGGATTGCCCGCCTCCGCTTTCCGGCAAGTAAAAGCGAACTCCCGCAGAAACTCAATGCTCTTGGCGATCGCGTCGCGTGCCCGGCGCGCGGCTTTTAGATCACGCTCCAGGAGGAAGGCATACAACCGGCGCAAATCCTCCCGGGCCGCCTCGGTATAGCGGACGCGGTAGCTCAAACGCCGGCCTTGGCTTCCGCTTGGGCCAACATATCGTCAAGTTCGCGCAGGACATCTTCAGCGGGGATGTATTCGCCGCTACGTCGTGCCTCATTGTGTGAAGCCAGGCCCCGGGCGATGAATTCCTGCTGTAAACGCCGGTGTTCGATGTTAGCCCGCAATGATTGCTCCACGAAGCTGGACAGGGTTTCCCCATCCCGCAAAACGCTCTCAGCCGCATGGCGCAGCTCAGGTTCGACACGTAGCGAGGGAATTGAGGCGGTTTTCATGGTTTTCATGGTTTTCATGGTTTTCATGACAATCTCCTTGCGTTGCATTTGCAGCGCATTATGACGGGGTTTAAGGCTGGAGACAATCAGAAATCTGTATTCAGGCAAAATTGCACTCAGAACGTAGCCCGTAAGGAGCGCGCCCTGAAAGAAGTCCCCTTGGGGGGCAGCGGATTACGGGAGCAGGATCGTGGCGCTGGCGTTTTTGGTAATGATAATGACGGAGACCATTGGTTCGGTGATTTGGTTCGGTGATTGGGTTCGGTGATTGGGTTCGGTGATTGGGTTCGGTGATTGGGTGATTGGGTGATTGGGTGATTTGGTGATTTGGTGATTTGGTGATTGGGTGATTTGGTGATTTGGTGATTCAGGTTTCCCGTATTTCACTTCGTTTCATACGGGCTACGCTTGCTACGCTTGCTTCCAGGACGCCGGCTCCGCCGAAGCCTTTCATCACCTTCGCCGCGTCATGCCGATCGCCGCGCTGCGCGAAGTCCAGGGCGTGACCGAAGAACTTCCGCACGTCGGCAGAGAGGGCCATCAAGTCTTTTTTACTGCCCCCGATCCAGACGAGCGGTTTTTCTTGTGGTGCAACCATGAGGGCATCTCTAATAATTCGTCATTCCCGCGAAAGCGGGAATCCAGAAGTTAAAAAACCACGGTAAATCAGTAACACCTGGATTCCCGCTTTCGCGGGAATGACGGAAATTTGGATTTTTAGAGGTGCCCTTAAGTTATTGGGTAATGGGGAGTGGATTGACCATCAAGCGACAGCGAGCATCAAATGCCCGTGAGGTTCAGCGGATGGCTTCACTTTGATTTCGATGTCGTAGCCGAGCCGGTTCAGGCAGTCCATCAGCTTGCGTTCGGACAGGTTGGTGAAGTCGCCGCGCAGCATGCCCGACACCTTGGGTTGTGTGATGCCCATGCGGCGGGCTGCCTCATCCTGGGTAAGGCCAAGCTTGCGCACCGCCTTGGCGATCTCCATCGCCAAGCCAGACTTGATCTTGAGTTTGTCGGCGTTGGGCAGGCCGAGATCGGCAAAGACATTGTCAGAGCCGATTTCGACCTCAATGCCATCAATGATTCGTTTTTCCATTTCGTAGCTCCTTCGCAAGCGCCTCGGCTACCTTCAGCCTGGCGCGGATGATGTCCATGTGAATGGATTGGTGTGGCGCATGGGGCACGGTGTGCCGGTGTCGTCTTATGCAGAACAGGTGCGCGAGGTGTTTTCGCTGCCTGTTATCTGTGCTACACGAGCAGCAGCATGTGCATTCAATCTTGGGTCTTGACCAAACATATCAATTTGATATAATTCGCTCGTGCACATCATCTCCATCAAAATGCTTCGTGATTTCTGGCAGAAACATCCTGAAGCAGAGGGGGTGTTGCGCGAGTGGCACACTGCGGTTGAGCATGCTGAGTTCAAGGACTTCAACCATATCAAAGAAATGTTTAATTCTGCCGACTATGTGCCGCCCTATACGGTCTTTGACGCAGGTGGCAACAACTATCGCTTGGTGGTTGTCGTTAGATACAGGTTCAAAAAGGTCTTTGTGCATCGGGTGATGACGCATCGGGAATACGACAACTGGAACAAGCTCTATCGGAAAGGCAAGGTGTAATCATGCACGCATCTCATACTCAGTTCGACATCAAGGCCATCCAAACCTCTTGGCAGGCATTTGACTCCATGGCTCACCTGCGCCCCATTCACAGTAAAGCTGAGTACACCCGCATGGTGTCCCTGATGAATGTGATGCTGGATGCCATAGGTGATGACGAAGACCACGCTATGGCGGGCCTGCTTGATTGGGTAGGTGATCTGGTTTGGAAGTACGAACAAGAGAACCACGCTATCGAGCCAGCAGAACCCAAGGATGCACTGCGTTTCTTGATGGATGCTCGAAGCCTGAAGCAAGAAGACTTGGCGGCTATTGTTCCCCAGAGCAACCTATCCGCGATTCTGGCCGGGAAACGAAAAATCAGCGCAACTCTGGCCAGCAAATTGGGCAAGTTCTTCGGTGTTAGCCCTGCCGTATTTGTGCCAGCCTAATCTGGTGCAAGATAGCAGAAGCCATTTCGACGTGGATCTGTTTGCTGTGCCCTTGTCGATGTGGTGGGCGGATCGGCAGGTGGGTTCGTGAACGATCCGCGCCAAAATATGTGGCCTACGGTCAGCAAGAAGTTAGCGACAGGCCTTCAGGCCTGTCGCTCAAATGTGTTTTGGAAGGGGTTTGCATCCCCTCCCAAAACGGTCGCCCCCGAAACCCCGGCCTGAAGGCCGGGGTTTCAGACCGGAGTTTGTTTTAGATGAAATGAGGCAACATCCGGCGGAAGGCGCTACGCTTTTCCGCCCTTGTATGCAGCATGTCATGAGTGACACGACACTAGAGCTATTTTACCGGATGAAAATCATCCATTGCGTGGATGATTTTCATCCGGTAAAATGACTGCATGTATTCACGGCATATTTCCCCTTTACTCGTTGAGGCGCTGGCTGACACACCCGTTGTGCTGCTGAATGGAGCGCGCCAGACTGGCAAAAGCACACTGGCGCAATCGCTATCCGCCACGAGTGCTTATCGTTATCTGACATTGGATGATCACGTGGTGCTAGCTGCGGCAAAACATGATCCTGTCGGGTTTATTGCAGGTCTCAGCGGCCCGGTGATTCTTGACGAAGTGCAGCGTGCGCCTGAGATTTTCTTGGCCGTAAAGGCTGAAGTGGATCGAGACCGTAGCCCGGGACGTTTCTTGTTGACGGGTTCTGCCAATGTTTTTCTTTTGCCGCGCATGGCCGATTCGCTGGCCGGGCGTATGGAAGTGCTGTCGCTGTGGCCTTTATCCAGTGCCGAGATGGCCAACTCTCCGATTTTTAATCGTGCAGACTGGTTGTTTGATGGAGAAATCCAGGCATGGGCAATTCCTGCTTGTGAGCGTACACAGTTGATTATGACGCTGCTAAGCGGCGGCTTCCCCGAGGCGGCTGGTAGGAGTTCGCAACGTCGTCGTGCCGCATGGTTTGAGAGTTATCTGCAAGCTATTTTGCAGCGGGATGTGCGTGATTTGGCTAATGTGGAACAGTTGACGGAGATGCCTAACTTGCTTCAGTTGCTGGCAATGCGGAGTGGCGGCTTGCTTAATTTTGCTGAAGTGTCGCGTACCAGCAGGCTGTCGCAGACGACGCTCAAGCGTTACTTTACATTGCTGGAAACACTATTCCTCGTCGTTCGCCTGCCTTCATGGGAGCGCAATCCGGGCAAACGGATGGTGAAAGCCCCCAAGATTTTTTTGCCGGATAGCGGCCTGTTGGCGCATCTCAGCGGGCTAACCCAAGATGCACTGGCCGTTGCGCCAGGCCTGCCGGGCGGCTTGGTCGAGACCTATGTGCTGGGGGAGTTGCTAAAACATCAGGCTTTTTCTGAGAATGGGCTGACACTTAGTCATTACCGGACGCAGACGAACATCGAGATTGATTTCATTCTGGAAAACCGTCTTGGCAAGTTGACTGGTATAGAGGTCAAGGCAAGTAGTAAAGTGGACGGGAAAGATTTCAAGGCGCTGCGTCACCTGAAGGAGACTGAGCCACACTTGTTTCAGCGTGGGGTTGTGTTGTATGCCGGACGCGAGGTGGTGGCATTCGACGTGGATCTGTTTGCCGTGCCCTTGTCGATGTGGTGGGCGGATCGGCAGGTGGGTTCGTGAACGATCCGCGCCAAAATATGTGGCCGAAGGTGGCGGTGGTCATCGTCAATTGGAACGGCGAACGCTTTCTCGACCGTTGTCTGTCAGCGTTGCAGGCACAGACGGTTGCTCCGCACGAGATCATTCTGCTGGATAACGCGAGTTCCGATGCGTCGCTCGACATCGTGCGGCGCTTTCCATCGGTACGCTTGATGGCGCAGCAAGCGTAGCCCGTATGAAACGAAGTGAAATACGGGAAACCTGCTCCCGTAATCCGCTGCCCCCCCAAGGGGACTTCTTTCAGGGCGCCCCCCAAGGGGACTTCTTTCAGGGCGCCCCCCAAGGGGACTTCTTTCAGGGCGCCCCCCAAGGGGACTTCTTTCAGGGCGCGCTCCTTACGGGCTACGTTCTCTAACTAAATCACCTAATCACCCAATCACTGAATCACCTACCTTCGCCGCGCCAAGGCGGCGGGGTTAAGTTAAATGAATCATTCCTGAACCGCAGTGAGTTAACTTGGCAGGCGATGGCGCTGCCGTAAACACCGCGCCGCAAACGCCCTTGTGTTTACGTATCGTATTAACTACAATAAATAAAATTACAGATTAAATGTATCTTATACGGTATCTTTCTATGAACATGGTCGAATTGGGTGAGGCGATTAGGTCTCGGCGGAAGTCGATTGGCTTGACGCAACAAGAAGTGGCCTCGCCGAATGGCATGAGTCGCGTCACCCTCAGCAACTTCGAAAATGGCAAGCTTCCGGAGTTGGGTGTGAGGAAAGTCATAGCGATCTGCGCAACACTCGGGCTTGAGGTTGTGGTGAAGGAGGCATCTCCTCGCCCGACCCTTCGAGAATTGATGGCAGAGCGTGGGAAATAGCACATGGGCATCTCTAAAAATCCGGATTTCATCTCAACTACTGCGTTGCGAAGTGGGGTAAGCAGGCAATCCGCGCAGCGGATGCTCGCAAAACAATTTCTTGCTTACCCATCATCCATATGCGGCGCGGCGAAATTTTTTCCGCGCCTTGCATGCGATTCCGCATGGGCTTCAGCCCATAGCGGATCGGTGTCCCCTTGTGGGGCATTTGGGCGAACTCTGAACTTTTAGAGGCACCCACATGCTGAACGTATGGGTTTCAAAAAAAGTCGTGGGCCCTGTGGATCGACATCCCGCGGAGCAGGGCGATTATGTCTTCGCCTATCACGCCACGTTTCAGCCGGGGCAAGATGTTTCTCTTACGATGCCTTATTCGCTGGAGAGCTATTCTTACAAGAATGGCCTGCATCCGGTTTTTCAGATGAATTTGCCGGAGGGGCGTTTGCGAGAATCCATCGAGAGAGGCTTTCGCAAACGCGCCCATGGCTTCGATCAACTGGCGCTGTTGGAGGTTGTGGGGCGCTCCCAGATTGGCCGGCTCCGGTTTTCCAATGATCCCAACGTGATTGACCAGGTGCCATTACAGAGCGTCCATGAATTGATCGCTTACGATGGGACGGAAGACCTTCTGTGTGATCTTTTGGAGCGGTTTTCCGGGGTGTCCGGGGTGTCCGGGGTGCAACCGAAAGTGTTGATCAAGAACCAGGACGAGCCCGAGTTGAGTGCTGACAAGGCCAGGATCTCGGTCAAAGGGGCAACGCATATCGTCAAGGGGTGGGATGCGAACGAGTTTCCTCACTTGGCGGCCAACGAGTTCTTTTGCATGCGCGTTGCGCGCCGTGCGGGGCTTCAAGTTCCAGCGGTGTCCCTTTCGGAAAACAATCGATTCCTCGTTGTTGAACGGTTTGACTTGACGGCGGACGGGCAATACCTTGGGTTCGAAGACTTCTGTTCGTTGAATGGCGTCGGCACCGAGGAGAAGTACGACAGTAGCTACGAGAGGCTCGCGAAGCGCATCATGGAGTTTGTGTCACCGGAATATCGAGGCGAGGCGCTGGAAGCATTTTTCCGGTCTTTGGCTGTATCGTGCGCGCTCAGGAATGGCGATGCTCATCTCAAGAATTTCGGTGTGCTCTATGAGGATGCAAACAAGCCGGTGAGGTTTGCTCCAGCGTATGACATCGTGACGACCACGCCATACATCAAAGGCGATTCTCTTGCGCTCACCCTGGATGGCAGCAAAAGCTTCCCGAAGGCAAAGAAGCTGGTTAACTTCGCCAAGCTTCAATGCAATCTCCAGCCCGCCAGGACGGCTGCCATTCTGGAAGAAGTGGCTGAGGCTGTCGTGAAAACCATGACCGACCTTCGTCAGCATATTAAAGATCATCCGGGTTTCGAGAAAGTTGGCGAGGCCATGATCCGGGAGTGGAATGGCGGTCTGAATGCCACCTGCAGGCTTGAGAAATAACGACCAGATGCCAGATTAGGTGATTGGGTGATTGGGTGACCAAGTGATTTGGTGATTTAGAGAACGTAGCCCGTAAGGAGCGCGCCCTGAAAGAAGTCCCCTTGGGGGGCGCCCTGAAAGAAGTCCCCTTGGGGGGCGCCCTGAAAGAAGTCCCCTTGGGGGGCAGCGGATTACGGGAGCAGGTTTCCCGTATTTCACTTCGTTTCATACGGGCTACGCTTGCTGCGGATTCCACGCAGCGGCGGATGGTTGCGCTGGCGTTTTTGGTAATGATGATGACGGAGACCATTGGTTCGGTGATTAGGTTCGGTGATTGGGTGATTGGGTGATTGGGTGATTTGGTTCGGTGATTAGGTGATTGGGTGATTTAGTGATTCAGTTAGAGAACGTAGCCCGTAAGGAGCGCGCCCTGAAAGAAGTCCCCTTGGGGGGCGCCCCGAAGGAAGTCCTCTTGGGGGGCGCCCTGAAAGAAGTCCCCTTGGGGGGCAGCGGATTACGGGAGCAGGTTTCCCGTATTTCACTTCGTTTCATACGGGCTACGCTTGCTACGCTTGCTGCGTGAGGGGTTGCGCCTCATTGAGCAGAGAGACGCAGAGAACGCTTCACGTCTGGAAGCCTTGCGCAGCGCCGTTCGGGTTGGTGTCGCTGATTTCGATGCCGGGCGGTTCTCGACTTTTGAATCATCGGATGCCTTCGGATCGCACCTCAGGTCTGTTGCATCAAAGGCCATCGCGGTCGCATGAGTAGTGCTTGGAATGTTCGGCTTGGTCGACAGGCTGAACAAGACTATGTTGACATCGCGATGTGGACGGCCACGACCTTTGGCGCTGGGCAGACTGAAACCTGCGCGGAGACTATTTCTCTGGCTATTCGTCATTGAAGGATGGCCCGGATATTCTGGGCGCCAGATCTCGCGACGAGATTGAGCCTGGCATTTGCACCTTGCATGTTGCTCGGCATGGCCGCAAGGGGCGGCACTTTTTGGTCTTCCGGGTTGGTGAGAATCAGAACATTGATGTACTGAGGTTGCCACATGACAGCATGGACCTGGCGAGGCATATACCTGCATCCAATGATCAACCGCATCAGCGGGGTTGATGGTTAATTACGCAAGCCGATTCCGGAAAATCATCCGGTTTTCCGCCGAATTCTGGAAAAATCTGCTGACCCTGAGCAGCAGAGACCAGCCAGCTTGCTGCGTTTATAGACCGGTCGCTGAGTCATTCCATCAATCACCGGTCATTGCTGATGAATATTTCGTGCATCAACGCATATCCCGGCGAGTGGCCGTGATACCCGTTGAATCAAGTACTTAACCCGACTGCGCAGTGGTATCATCAATGCACAAGATTAAAATAACACACTAACTTTAAGCGCATCGTGTGGCCAGCCATTTCCATTTCCCTGATTGCATTTTCGGTTGCGGCGCTGGCCATCGGCTTACTGGCGCGCAGCCGAGCGACTCATCTGGCACTGGACAAGCCCAATGCCCGCTCGCTACACACTAGTCCGCTACCACGCACAGGTGGCATCGGCCTGCTGCTCGGAACTGCGATCGGCTGGACGATGGTCGGCCCCAGTCTGCCTTGGGCATACTGGGCTGCGCTGGCCTTGCTGATCGCTGTTTCGCTGCTGGATGATTTGCGCGGCCTGTCAGCCACCGTCCGCTTGCTTGCGCATCTCCTGGCCGCGACGCTGGCGGCAACCGCTCTGTTGCCCGACGCCACGCCGTTGCTGCTCCTCGCCATTGCGATCCTCGCCATCGGCTGGATGAGCAACCTCTACAATTTCATGGACGGCTCCGATGGACTGGCCGGCGGCATGGCTGTATGCGGCTTTCTGGCTTATGCCGTGGCAGCGTGGCTGGCCGGCAGCTCACAATTCGCATTGCTGAATCTGGTCATCGCGGCAGCCGCGGCGGGTTTCCTGCTGCACAATTTTCATCCGGCACGCATTTTTCTTGGTGATGCCGGCGCGGTGCCACTGGGATTTATTGCGGCAACCTTCGGCCTCATCGGCTGGCTGCAGCGCGACTGGCTGTGGTGGTTCCCGCTGCTGGTGTTCTCACCATTCATCGTCGATGCCAGCGTGACTTTGGCACGGCGCCTGCTGTCCGGCACCCGCGTCTGGGAAGCCCATCGCGATCATTATTATCAGCGGCTGGTGCAACTGGGGCTGGGCCATCGCGGCACCGCGCTTGCCGAATACGCACTGATGGCGGCGTGCGGACTGGTCGCGCTGTGGGCGATGACCCTGACTGAAACCGCGCAATATGCGGTGCTGGCTGCCGCAGGGCTGCTGTATGCCGGGCTGATCGCAGTCATCGAACGCGCCTGGCGCATTCGGCAGGCTGCGAATGCCTAATATTCGCATCGTACTCGCGGTCATTCATGACCTGCTGGCCGCAGCCGCAGCCTGGTTGATCGCCTACTGGCTGCGCTTCAATCTGGAACTACCGGAACTCTACAGCGAGCAGGCGCTGGAATCGGTAATGTGGGTGGTGCCGCTGTACGGCGCGCTGTTCCTGATCTCCGGTTTGTATCGCGGCATCTGGCGTTTCGCCAGCCTGCCCGATCTGCAGCGCATCATCATTTCTGTCGCCTTTGGTGCACTCGCCGTGCCTGCGGTGCTGTTCATGCTGCAGATTGCAGTGCCACGCTCCGTGCTAGTCATCAGTCCGATACTGTTGGTGATGATCATGGGCGGCAGCCGACTGGTGTATCGGGGATGGAAAGAGCGCCGCCTGGGGGCGCTGATCCCGGCAAACCGCGAACCAGTGGTGGTGCTCGGTGCCACCGACACGGCGGCCAGCCTGATCAAGGATCTGGCACGCAGTCCGCAGTGGCAGGTCGTCGGCGTATTCGATGACGATCGCGCGCACCACCGCCGCCAGATTCACGGCGCCACGGTTTACGGTTCAATCAGCGATCTGCCGGCGCTGCAACTGCGGTTGAATGCACGGCACGCCATCATCGCCATGCCTGAAGCCAATCACAGTGCCCGGAAGCGGGCTGTGGAATTTGCCCGCAAAGCCGGATTGCAGGTGCTGACCGTACCGTCCTTTGACGACCTGATCAGCGGGCGCGTGACCGTATCGCAAATCCGTAATGTCGAGTTGGACGACTTGCTCGGTCGCGATCCGGTCAATCTCGATACCGCCGGTTTGCATGACTGGCTGGGCAAACGCACCGTACTGGTCTCGGGTGCCGGCGGTTCGATCGGCGCTGAGTTGTGCCGACAGATCGCCCGCTATCATCCGCAGCGCATCGTGCTGTTGGAAAGCAGTGAATTCTCGCTGTACACCGTGGAGCAGGAATTCTCGCAGCGTTTCCCAGACATTGCGATCAGCCCGATCATCGGTGACGTCAAAGATACCTCACGCATCAATCAGATACTGGCGACTGCCCGGCCCACCGTCATTTTTCATGCCGCCGCCTACAAGCATGTGCCGCTGATGGAAAACGAGAATGCCTGGCAGGCGGTGCTCAATAATGTTCTCGGTACTCGGGTGCTGGCTGAAGCGGCCCAGTCACATGGTGTCGAAAAATTCGTATTGATCTCCACCGACAAGGCGGTCAATCCGACCAACGTGATGGGCGCCACCAAGCGGCTGGCGGAGTTGGTCTGCCAGTCGCTGCAACAGCATGGCAATACGCGATTTGTCATTGTGCGTTTCGGCAACGTACTCGGTTCCACCGGCAGCGTGATCCCGAAATTTCGCGAACAAATCGCCGCCGGCGGTCCGGTGACCGTCACGCACCCGGAAATCACTCGCTTTTTCATGTCCATACCGGAAGCCGTGCAACTGGTGATGCAAGCAGGCCTGATGGGTGGCAGCGGCGAAATTTTTGTCCTCGACATGGGCGAGCCGGTCAAAATCGCTGACCTCGCGCGCGACATGATCCGGCTGTCGGGTTTTGACGATAACGACATACAGATCACCTATACCGGCCTGCGACCCGGCGAGAAGCTCTATGAGGAGGTTCTGGCTGCCGATGAGAATTCACTGACTACGCCACATCCGAAGCTGCGCATCGCCAAAGCCCGTATCGCGCCGCAGGACCTGCTCGCGCAATTGTCACCCTGGCTCGCGCGCACAACGCTCCCTGATGACACTGCAGTACGTGAGGAACTGGCTAAGTGGGTACCGGAGTACCAGAAACCATGACCACCGCCACCCCGCTGATCTCACGCTATGCCACGGGAACCCGCTGGGTGGGTCACTGGAGTACGCTGGCCATCGGCGGCTCGATTCCGATATCGATCGCTTTCGACAACATACTGTTGGCGCTGATGCTGGCGACGTGGCTGATCGGCCTGCAGTACCTGGAAAAGTTGCTGCTGTTCTGGCACAACCCCGTATACCGCGCCGCGCTGTTGCTGTTCAGCCTGTTGCTGCTCGGTACGCTGTACAGCTCTGCCGCGCCCGGAGACGCGCGGCTCTATCTGTCGAAATATCTCGATCTTGCGCTGATCCCGGTGCTCGGCTGGGCCTTCATCGAAGCCCGAAATCGGGCCATCGCCCTGCGCATACTCGCCGGCGGGTTGGCCGTGGTGCTGTTGCTGTCCTATGCCATCAGTTCCGGAATGATGCCCGCCAATCCTCTGATACGCGGCACCGCAGAAAACCCTTTCGTATTCAAGCTGCGTCTGACGCACAATATTCTGATGGCGTATGGCGCATTCCTGTTTGCCTGGCTGGCCTGCAGCGCGGCATCTCGTCGCGCAAAACTCTTCTGGGGCACGCTGGGCATTTTAGCGGTGATCAATATCATGCTGCTGGTTGATGGTGTGACCGGCTATATCCTGCTGGTTACCCTGGTCCTGTTGTTCGGCTGGCAACGCGCGCGCTTGCGGGGCATCGGGATCGCCATTGCGACTGCCTTTGTCATCGTTGCAGGCCTGAGCGCCGTTCCCGGACCCTTTCAGACCCGGGTCAAGCAAATCTATTCTGAATTAAAAAAAGAGCGTGTCGATTTCCCAGCCTCCACTTCCACCGGCTACCGGCTGGAGTTCTACCGCAACACGCTAAGCCTGATCGAGGAAAACCCGGTATTCGGCAAAGGCACCGGTAGTTTTCCGGCGATTTACGCCGAGCTCGTCGGTGGTTCAGGCAAGGTGCTGTCGCGCAATCCGCACAACGAATTCATGCTGATCACCGCACAGATCGGGCTGGTCGGCCTTGCCGCTTTTATATGGCTGCTCTGGCAACAGTGGCGATATGCACCGCAACTGCCCACGCCCATAGAGCGCGGCCTCGCACAAGGGCTGGTGCTGATGATGGGTATCATCTGCATGCTCAACTCCTCATTGCTCGACCATACCGAGGGACTGCTCTATGCCTGGCTGACGGCGCTACTCTATGCTGGGTTAGAATCTGATGACCGGGTGATTAGGTGATTCAGTGATTCAGTGATTCAGTGATTCAGTGATTAAGATTGTTTCCGGGAGAATCCTGCGCATACACTAACTGAATCGTGTCTATTCAATCCGGATGACCAAATCAACATCTTCCCTCACCCCAGCAAGCGTAGCCCGTATGAAACGAAGTGAAATACGGGAAACCTGCTCCCGTAATCCGCTGCCCCCCAAGGGGACTTCTTTCAGGGCGCCCCCCAAGAGGACTTCCTTCGGGGCGCCCCCCAAGGGGACTTCCTTCGGGGCGCCCCCCAAGGGGACTTCTTTCAGGGCGCGCTCCTTACGGGCTACGTTCTCTAACTGAATCACCTAATCACTAAATCACCCAATCACTAAATCACCTAATCACTAAATCACCTAATCACTGAACCAATGTCCATCTCTGTCATCATCATCACCAAAAACGCCGGCACGATGATCCGGCGCTGCCTGGAATCGGTGGCGTGGGCTGATGAAACCATCGTCGTCGACTCGGGAAGCACGGACGACACCGCGGAAATCTGCCGTGAAGCGGGCGCGCAACTGACCGTCAACAGTGACTGGCCGGGATTTGGCCCGCAAAAGAACCGCGCGCTGGATCTCGCGACCGGCGACTGGGTTTTTTCCATAGATGCCGATGAATGGGTCACCCCGGAGCTGCACGCCGAAATACTGGCAACCATCGGCAACGACGCGGTTGCACAGGCATACGCCATACCGCGGCGGTCCAGCTTCTGCGGACGCTATATGAAACACTCGGGCTGGTGGCCGGACTACGTCGTGCGCCTTTTCCGGCGCGGCAGTGCACGCTTCTCCGAGGACCAGGCCCATGAACGGCTGGTGGTTACCGGACAGATCCGCAAGCTGAAACAGCCGCTGATGCACGAAGCCATCACCAACATGGATCAGATGCTGGGCAAGATGAATATGTATTCAACGGCGAGCGCGCGTGATCTGCATACGCGCGGGCGGCGCGCTTCGCTGGGCACCGCGTTGCTGCACGGCGGCTGGGCTTTTTTCCGCACCTATATCCTGCGCCGCGGATTTCTCGACGGCCGGGAAGGTTTCATCCTCGCGGTTGCGAATGCTGAAGGCTCGTATTACCGCTACATCAAGCTGATGCTGGAAAACGGAAAGCCACATTGACGCCGGCTGTCATCATCACGACGTACAACCGCCCGGATGCACTGGCCGCCGTAATTGACGGATACCTGGCCCAGGTTGATACAAATTTCGAACTGATTGTTGCCGATGACGGCTCTGCCGCCGACACAGGGGAACTGGTTCATCGCTATGCGGCACGCGCGTCGTTCCCGATTCGCCATGTCTGGCAGGAAGACCAGGGATTCCGGGCCGCTGCAGCACGTAACCGTGCACTGGCTGCCACGGCTGCGGACTACATCATTTTTACCGATGGCGATTGCATCCCACGCCATGACTTCGTCGCGCAGCATTGCGCACTGGCCGAGCCCGGTTGTTTTCTGGCCGGCAACAGGATGCTGTTGTCAGAGAATCTTACCCGCAAGGCATTGGCACAACACCTGCCCCTGCACGACTGGGGTTTCCTGCGGTGGCTGGCCCTGCGCCTTGGCGGCGGCATCAACCGGTGGCTGCCGCTACTGAAATTGCACGATGCCCGGTGGCGCAACAGCAATCCGCAGCGCTGGGAAGGCGTCAAAACCTGCAACCTGTCCGCGTGGCGCAACGACCTCGTGAGGGTCAACGGCTTCGACGAGTCTTATTCGGGATGGGGGCTGGAAGACTCCGACCTGGTCATTCGGTTGCTGCATGCAGGTGTCCGGCACAAGAGCGCACGCTTCGCCGCCCCGGTACTGCACCTCTGGCATGCTGAAAATGACCGCAGCCGACTGCCTGAAAATCGGCGTCGGCTTGAAAAACTGCTGGCGTCTACCAACCTCCATGCCCGTCTCGGGCTTGATCAATACCAATGAACCCCGCCTTGCCGAATCTGGCAACACCACCGCAACGGGTTCTCATCATCGTCACCCGTCGCATCGGTGATGTGCTGCTGGCGACGCCACTCATCCATACACTCAAATCGGCCTGGCCTGACGCCAAGATCGACGCTCTGGTTTTCGAGGGCACCCAGGGCGCGCTTTCTGCACACCCCGACCTGCATTACATCCATGTCGTCCCGGAGCGCCCCGGGCTTTTGCAGCACATTGTTTTTATTGCACATATATTCCGCCGCTACGATCTAGCCCTGTCGCTGCTGCCGGGAGACCGGCCTACGCTATATGCGTGGATCGCAGGTCGACTACGCGCAGGGCTGTACGTCGACGGGCCCAAGCAACAATGGAAACGGTGGCTGCTCAACCACCGGGTGGATTTTGACGACCGCAATACACATACCGTGCGCATGAATCTGGCGTTGGCCGGAACGCTGGGCATAACGCCGCGCGCGGAAGTCGGGATGCATTGGAGCGCAAAACATGAACAGGAGCTCGCATCCGCCTGTCCATTCGACACTACCCGCATCGCTTATGCGGTCATCCACGTCTTTCCAAAATTCAATTACAAAATGTGGCATGCGCAGGGCTGGGCACAGCTTGCACAATGGCTCACTGACAGCGGTCTGCGCATCGTCATGACCGGTGGTGCTGATCAGGTGGAGCGTGATTACGTCAGCACAATTGCCACGAGTCTCCCGGGCCAGCCGGTCAACCTTGCCGGAAAAATATCGTTGGCGGCAGCGGCTTGTCTCACCAGCCGCGCCCGCCTCTACATAGGGCCTGACACGGCGATGACGCATGTCGCAGCGGCAACCGGAGTACCGACCATCGCCCTCTTCGGGCCGAGCAACCCCGTTAAATGGGGGCCATGGCCCCGCGACCATGACCCGGCGGTAAATCCCTGGCAACGCAGCGGCAGTCAAAGCTGCGGCAATGTGGTGCTGCTGCAGGGCGCCGGGTCCTGCGTGCCCTGCCACCGTGAAGGCTGCGATCGTCACATCAACAGCTACAGCGACTGCCTGCAACAGCTGTCCGCGCAACGGGTCATCCGCGCCGCTGCAGAACTGCTCACGCCCAGCCCAAGCAGCGAGCGCCCGTAAGATGTCCATCCGTTCCCTGGCGATGATCCTGCGCAAGACCTTTCTCACCCGGTCCGGGGAGCATCACTATTCGCAGTACGGCGAAGACTGTGTGCTGCTGAGCTGGTTCAGCAAGCAGCGGCAGGAAAATTTTTTCGTCGATGTGGGCTGTTATCACCCCACCAAGGGTTCGAATACCTATGCGTTTTATCGCAGGGGATGGCGCGGCATCAACATCGATCTGGATCCCGACAAGATCAGCGCCTTCAAGCTGCGCCGCCCCGGTGACATCAATATCGTTGCGGCGGTTTCCGACCGCCGGGAAACGCTGCAGGTGTTTTCGGACAAATGGTTCTCGATGCGCGCAACGCTGGATCCTGCTATCGGACAGTCAACCGGTTTTACTCAGGGCGCGCAGGTGGAAACCTCCACCCTGACCGAAATCATCGACGCCACCCGCTACCGTGACCGCCGCATTGATCTGCTGTCGGTCGACGTCGAAGGGCTCGACCTCAGGGTGCTGCAAGGCCTGGATTTTTCACGTTACGCCCCGCAGGTCCTCCTGGTCGAGACCCACCTCACAACCATCGAGGCCATACTCGCCGGTGAGCTTCACCGGTTTCTGGATGCCCGGGAATATTTCCTCGCAAACTGGGTCGGTCTGACGCTGTTTTACCGGCTTAAAAGCTGATTGCGGTGCGGCGTCGCAGCCAGCATGGCACCCAGGAACAGCCAGATCAGATGGCCTTCCGGGAAGGTCCGGAAATGTGAGTTGAACAGGCTGGTCACGCACCACGCCAGCAAGACACCTCGGGCGATGCCGTGATATGCATCCGTGCCCCGTGCTTCGCGGAACATGATAACCAGCAGCGCAACAAAAACAGCCAGCCCCAGCAATCCGTTCTCTACCGCTATAAAGAGATATTGATTATGGGGATCACCGGTGGGCGTGCCCCGCCAATCCTGGCCGGGTCCTGCAAAGCGCACGTTGTATTCCCTGGCAAAACTGCCGGTACCGTAACCCAGCAGCGGTCGGTCTTTGACCAAATCCAGCGTATTGATCAGGAAAACCACCCGCACGCCGGCTGACGTATATGCCGGCGCAGTCTGGTAAGCCCGCGCCTCGTTTACACCCTGTTGCACGCGATCCCGCAGATTGGGCGAAAGACCGTATGCGATCAGCACGAGTACAGCGGTCGCGCCCACGACCAGGGGCAGCCTGCGCCAGCCCATGCGCGCTCCGCCCCATGCCAGCGCAACGCACACCAGCGCAAGGTAAGCACTGCGTGAGGTTGAGATGAATACGATGTTCAGCGTAAATAGCAACACTCCCGCCAGCAACAGCATGCGCAGGTGACGCCCCGCGGTCTGCCGCAGTTCCAGACAGCAGAAGGCGGCAATCGCGAACGTGATGCCCTGTGTTGCATGATTGGTGAGCAACACACCGGGGGGATGTTGCTCACCTGGTTTGGAGGGAATCCATCCCAGCCACGCAAAAAATGACAGGACCAACCCAACTGCGGCAACCGTCACAAACGCCTTGAGGAAGCGTTGTTTCCACACGTCATCAGCAAACAGGCCCAGAAGAATGAATCCGAACGCCAGCTTGCGCCACGACCACAATGAATCCCAGCGCTCCGCCCAGGATGCAGAACTGATCAGCATGTCCAGCACCAGCACCGCAAAAAACGCCAGCATCGCCTGCCCGACGCGCTGAGCCGCTGCCGAGCGCAGCGTGACCAACGCCTGTCCGGAACTGATCCAGATGATAAGCATCAGGCCGATAGCCGCGCTGGCCGCCGCCGTTGATGCAGGGACCAACGCCGCTGCGGCTATGGCCATGATGCGGGTGACGTTCAGGCAGCGCGCGCCCCACGCAGCCTCATGTAGCAGGCCGCCGTCAGCGCCAGATTTGATATACATACTTGCGGCGGATTCTTTCCAGGTTGAACAATAACCGCTGCAGCCAGCCCGGCTTGGCCGGTTCCAGCGTCGTGGTGAACAGCCCCAGCTTGCTGCCCTGTTCGACCACCGGGTCCTCCAGCCACAACATGGTGATACCCGCGACGCGATCGATTTCCTCGAACTGGTTGTCTATGGGTCTGGATATCCGGTGGCGCGTTATCCACTCAAGCCGCAAGCGCGCCGCTTCATGTCCGATGATGTACGAATCCGCGAAGCGACCGCGGTTGGCAGGGTACAAGCGCTGTCCCGGCTTGCGCAGGCTGCGCGGGGTGTAAAAATTTCCTCCGCAGCCAATAAAAATAACCTGCGGTTGCGGATACTGCGGCGCCTCGGTCAGCGCTGCAGCCACGCCTTCGGCAAATCCATCCGCGAGTACAACGTCATCCTCCAGCACCAGCGCATAACGCTCACCGCGTTCAACGATGCGTTGCAGCGCTGCAACATGCTTCATGCCGCAGGATTTCTGGCCCGGCGACAAATCGCAGCGATTGAAATACTTGCTCTCGACTGCCGGCGTGAGATCGGTTGCGTCCCATTCATGCACTGGCTCCGCGTTGATGCCGAACCGTGCCAGTTGCGCGTTGGTGTGTGCGAGACGCTCGGTAAACGATCTGACGTTAATCAGATAAACCGTGTCGATATTCGCCGACCCGGTCATTGCGAATCTTCGGGTTTGCGCGAGAACTGAATGCGATAGAGCTTGGCGTAAATGCCGCCCTGTGCCAGCAGCTCATGGTGGGGGCCGGTCTCGGCTATACGTCCGTTGTCCAGAACCACGATACGGTCGGCCTTTTCGATGGTCGACAGACGGTGCGCGATAACGATGGTGGTGCGTCCGCGCATCAGCACTTCCAGCGCAGCCTGTACATGGCGCTCGGATTCGGTATCGAGGGCCGAAGTGGCTTCGTCGAGTATCAGCACCGGTGCATTTTTCAGCAACGCCCGCGCAATCGCCAGGCGCTGGCGCTGTCCGCCGGACAGCTTGACCCCGTTCTCGCCGACCAGCGTATCAAGGCCCTGCGGCATTTCGCGGATGAACTCCATCGCGTGCGCGGCTTCTGCCGCCGCCACGATATCCGCAGGCAGCACCTTGTTCATCGCGCCGTAGGCAATGTTTGCGGCTACGGTGTCGTTGAACAACACGACATCCTGGCTGACCAGCGCGATATTGGCGCGCAAGGCCGCCAGTTTCAGCCCGCTGACGTCCATGCCATCAAGCAGTATGCGTCCTGCCGTCGGCAGGTAGAAACGCGGCACCAGATTGGCCAGCGTGGTCTTGCCGCTGCCGGACATGCCGACCAGCGCCACGGTTTCCCCAGGACTGATTTGCAGATCGATGCCGTTGAGCGCGTGGCGTCCGTCATCACCATAGGCAAAGGACACGCCCTCGAATCGGATGTCCCCGCGGGCACGAACCAGATCCTCGGCACCAGTGTCGGTTTCGCTGACTTCATCAATCAGTGCAAATACACTCTCTGCCGCCGCCAGGCCGCGCTGCAACGGCTCATTGACGCTGGTCACCCGTTTCAGCGGCGCCGTCAGCATCAGCATTGCGGTGATGAACGATACGAAACCACCAACGGTAATCTGATCGGTATTGGACTGCTGGGCTGCAAGATAAACGATAGTCGCCAGCGCCAACGCGGCAACGAATTGCACCAGAGGCACGCTGGCGGAGGCCGCGGCAACCTGCTTCATCAACTGGCGACGTACGCTGTTGGCCTGGGCATCAAAACGCTGCTGTTCATAGGCCTGGCCACCGAACAGCTTCACCACGCGATGACCTTCTATGGTTTCCTGTATCACCTGGGTCATGTCACCCATCTGCGTCTGCACCAGACGGCTGCTGCTGCGCACGCGCACACTGATCAAGCGCACCACCAGCACAATGATCGGCGCCATGACCAGCGCCAGCAGCGTCAATTTCCAGTTCAGCCACAGCATCCACGCCAGCAACCCGACGATGACCAGCGTTTCCTTGAACAACACGGTCAGCACGGTGGTCGCCGCCGTGGTTACCTGCATTACGTCGAAAGTCAATTTTGAAATCAGGTTGCCCGACGCCTGGTCGTCGTAATAACGCGCCGGCAGGGTCAGCAGCTTGCGGAACATGGTCCCGCGCAGATCCATGACCAGACGGTTGCCTACCCATGACAGGGCGAATTGCGCCACGTATTCGGCCAGCCCGCGAATGACAAAGAGACCGATGATGAACACCGGCGTCCAGCGGATTACCGCCTCGTTTTTATCAACAAACACGCCGTCGAGCAGCGGTTTCAGCAGCGCCGGCAGCGCCGGCTCGGTAGCCGCCACGATGATGATGCCGAACACCCCCAGGGCGAACGTGCGCCAGTACGGCCGCACATGGCGTACCAGTCGCAGATAAAGGGTCGTACTGGACATCGATTGCACGGCCCGAACAATAGCAAACTTTTGATAATAAAGACAAAGCCGCGCGGTGCGCGGCTTTGGTTATTCCCGTACCAGCGGGCTTCAGCGAAATGCGTATTCCACAGCGACCCCGGCGTTTCGTTCCGGCAACGGATAGGCATTGTAGCGGTCAGCGACAAACTGGCTGCGTACTGCGTAGTTGAAATATTTACGGTCAAACAGATTGTTCACCATGGCGCTTAACGTCCACGGGCCCTGTCGATGTGACAGCTTGATGTCTGCCACCACATAAGCCGGGATTTTCACACCAAACGTGTTGCCCTGATCATTGTCCATGAACTGCTCCGACACATAGGTCGTAATTGCGCTGAGCCTGGTATTCCCGCTAAACGCCCAGGTTGCATGCAGATTGACTTTGTGACGCGGCACCAGAGGTACAGTTTTTCCAGATATCGACACATTGGTCTGCGTGAAGGCAGCTCCGGGGAACACTCCGCTCCTGAATTCTGCGGTGGTATAGGTATACGAGCCCGCCAGCGACAACTGACGCAAAGCCTGCCATTTACCTTCCAACTCCAGGCCACGACGGCGCGACGGCGGCAGATTGGTATTGCCGATGCCTGAGGTGTATGCATCCAGATGGATTTCATTGCGCACGTCGATCAGGAACGTGGTTGCGCGCAACCAGGCAGACGCCCAACGCCGCTCTACACCCAGTTCATGATGGCGCGCTGTCTGCGGTTGCAGAAACTGAAACTGATTGCTGAACGCGGCTGAAGTCTCATAAATTTCGTCAACATTGGCAAAACGGTAATTGCGCCCGGTTTTGGCTATAAGCGCCGTTCCTGGCGCCAGCGCATAGCGCGCGCCCAGCTCATAGGCCATTTCCGACTCCTTCTGCTGCCCTGCGGGCGCACCTGAACCGAACGCGCCTCCGGGCGCGGCGGGATCATAGGCGTCAGACGCCTCCACCTTGAAGCGTTCGCTGCGTAAACCTGCAGTAACTGTCATCCGCTCCGAGGTGCGCACAGTATCCTGCAAGTACACCCCGATGTTCTCCTGCCGCGCATCAATGGTATTAAAGGGCCGGGCAATATTCGCGGCGGAATTGGATCGCCGCAGCTGATAGTTCCAGCGGTGCCAGTCCAGGCCAGCGACTATGGTGTGCCGTCCTCCCGGGAGTTCGGGGTTCATCTTCAGCCGGGGAGAAAACGACCACACGTCCAGATCGGCGTCACGGTAGTTCGGAAAACCGCTGAAGTCGAAATAGGATATTTGTTCCTTGCTGCGCCATCCGCCACCGATGTTGAATTCACCCAACGCCGTATTCTGCTGCCAGTCGAGCGCGATCCGGTTGCCAGTGCGCTGGGAATAATCCAGCGGCGTTTGAGCACCACGCCGGTCCGTAATCAACTGATTTACACCGGTGCTGGGCTGGACCTGGCGCGCCCCAGGCAATCGTATGCCCTGATTGTCTGAAGCCAGCTTCAGGGCAATTTCCCCGCGCTCGGTCAAGAAGCGGAAATCAGCCAGCGCATTGGTTTGCCGGTTGTGGTTGTTGGCCCGGTAGCCAGCAGACTCCAGATCATTGGCCGCCACATTGAAACCAACTTTATCCCCGGCGTAATTCGCAGTAACACCGGTCTCCCGTGTGTCATATGACGCCGCCCGGGCATTCAATGTCACACCACTGCGGTGTGCAAACGGTGCGCGGGTAATGATATTGATTACACCCGCTGTTGCGCCGTCGCCATAGAGCACTGCCCCTCCACCGCGAACGATTTCGACGCGCTCGATCGTTGATAGCGGTAATGCTGACCACTGCACGCCGGACAGATCGATGTCGCCAACCCGACGCCCGTCGACCAGAATCAACGTGTTCTGTGTGCCGTTAATCCCAAACCCGCGCAAATCTACGGTCGTTGTCGCCGCGTTGTTACCGAAAAAATCATGGATCTGGATGCCCGCCTGCTCGGCCAGCAAATCCGGTACCGTTTTCGCTGCGCTACGCTGAATATCTTCAGCAGAAATTACCGTCACGTTGACCGGCTTGTCGTCATATCGATCCTTGAACCGTGTCGCTGTCACGACAACGGCGTCAAGTGCAACCGGTTGGTTGTCGGCGGCGTAAACCGCCCCCGCCGTCAGCATGGCCGCTGCGGCACAAATGGAAAACAAACGCATAAATAATCCTCGTCAAACGCGCCCGCCGCGCGCAAATAAATACACGAGGAAATGCCGTCAAAGGGAGAAAAGGGCCTGAAGTTGCCGGACCGCCGCTTCCCCGCGGCACTTCCACCACAGCACTTCAGGCCGGTCTCCGGGCTCACGATCTCGAGCGCGCCGCCTTCCCATGCCATTTCGGCACAGTGGCTGTAGGCGCGCCCGGCATCCCTTGCATTGGATGCCGATCGCTTACCGTTGCGGGGGCAGCACAGGCATGGGCGATAACGCCGCACCTGTTTCCCGTTTAACCGACGCCCCTGGCGGGGTGGGTCGGCACCCGAAACGCGTCCAGGGCATTCCGCTTGCGGTCGCGGCACACCACGGACAGGCCGGATTGTAACGCAGTGGCATTGCTGCAGGGATGCTGGGCCAAACCAGCAGGATAAATTCTTTCTTTAAAAACAACGGCTTACTATGATTCTCTGCCCTGGCACTACAGATATGAACTTGGCATTTGCGATCCAGCCCGCCTCTGCATCGTTGCTGCGCACAACATGTTAAATTACATTCAAAACATGACGTTACTGGTTGACCCAGCTAGATTTTCCCCACTATAGTGCGCGCATGGAAGCCGAACTCAAGGCACTTGAAGATAAACTGACCCAGTTTGTCGAAATCAATCAGCGGTTGCGTGAAGATACGCAGCAGCTGCGCCAGGAATTGGCTGCAGCCCTACACCGCAATAAACAGCTGGAAGAAAAAATCACGTCGGCCAGCAGCCGGCTTGAACATATCCTCAAGCAGATACCCGCCGAGGAAACATGAGCGCTGACCCAAAGGGTTTGCAGATCAACATCATGGGGCGCGAATTTCGCGTCGCTTGTGCGGAACACGAACAGAAGGGGCTGCTGGATGCTGTGGAGTATCTCAACGGCAAAATGCAGGAAATCCGTGATCGCGGCAAAGTCATCGGTCTTGAGCGCATTGCCATCATGGCTGCATTGAACATCACGCACGAATTCCTTTCGATGAAAGTCGGCGGCAGCTTTGACATCGCGGAAACCAAGCGTAGAATTCAACGCATGGAAACGGCCATTGATCAGGCCATGGCGGAGCAAAGCAAGCTATTCTAGATTCAGGCTTTAACGTGTTGTTTGATGCGCGTTTTTTCTTCCGCCGTTTTTCGCGCCCGATCATGTTCCGTACAACAGTTTCCCCTGCGGTGTTCGTTCAAGCCATATATTCTTTGAACCAATAACATCGCTGTGGCCGCCGACTCAAGCGGTTTCGGTGTGCGCGTCCCACGCGGATGCGCCTGAAGAGACTCGGAAGGTGGCCGCCTTGAACCTTAGGTTCAAGATGCTGGTTTGAGCGACACAGGCGGGGGACCCCCACATGGCAATGCGGCTCAGCCGCATTTTTTTTGCCGCACTTTTGCATCTCTTTTTTTGCATCTCTTTTGATTGATGGTGACATGCGCTACTGGCTGATCAAGTCCGAACCCGACGCTTACAGCATCGACGACCTCGCCCGTGAAAAAACCACGCCGTGGACCGGTGTGCGTAACTATCAGGCGCGGAACTTCATGCGCGACCAGATGAAGCCCGGCGATCCGACTTTTTATTATCACTCCAACTGCGCCGAGCCGGCCATCGTCGGCATCGCCGAAGTCAGCAAATCGGCATATCCCGACGCCACGCAGTTCGACCGCAAAAGCAAATATTTTGACGACAAGGCTACGCCGGACAACCCGCGCTGGCTGCATGTCGACTTCCGTTTCGTCAAAAAAACAAAACCGGTCACCCTGACCGATTTACGCGGTCACAAGGCACTGGTAAAAATGCGCCTGCTGGCCAAGGGCAACCGGCTGTCGATTACGCCGGTCGACCCGGACGAGTGGAAATACATACTCAGTCTGCTGAAATAACCGGAATACCCTCACTCCATGTTTGATTGGTGGTGGGCTTACCTCGCTGTTGGTGCATTCGTCGGTTTTTTCGCCGGTCTGCTGGGCATAGGCGGCGGTGCCGCCATGGTGCCGACACTGGCGCTCATTTTTGCCGCCAAACAGTTTGCCCCCGCACATGTCGTGCACCTGGCCCTGGGCACCGCGATGGCCACCATGTTGTTCACTTCCGTGTCCAGCGTAAGGGCACACCACCAGCATCATGCAGTTAATTGGTCGATCGTCCGCCGCATGGCACCGGGCATAGTCGGCGGCACCTTCGGCGGTGCACTGCTCGCCAGCGTGCTTGATGTACGCCTGCTGACCGTGGCCTTCACCCTGTTGATCTATTACCTGTCAGCACAGATGCTGTTCGGTCGCCGGCCACAGCCGGGTGCGATGCCACAAACCACTGCCGGCACCAGCATGGTTGCCGCCGGCATCGGCGTGATTTCCAGTCTGACAGCGACTGGCGGCGCCGCGCTGGTCGTGGCCTATCTGGTCAAACGCGGTTCACGCGTACACGAGGCCATAGGCACCGCAGCGGGCATCGGCTGGCCATTGGCTGCTGCCGGCACTCTGGGTTATGTGCTGACCGGATGGAATCAAACCGAATTGCCCGAATACAGCATCGGTTATGTCTACCTGCCGGCGCTCGCCGGCATCGTTATCTCCAGCGTGCTGCTGGCGCCGCTGGGTGCACGGCTCGCCCATCGCACACCTGGCACACTGCTGAAAAAAATCTTTGCCGTGATCCTGTTCCTGCTGGCGACAAAAATGCTGGTCAGCTTTTTCTAGTCGCGCTACCAGCCGCCTCTTCAGACTATTTTTCCGGCGCGCAATCCGGCGATCCCGGCATCATCCAGCTTCAGTACGTCGCGCAGAATTTCCTCGGTATGCTGACCCAGCGTCGGCGGTGGCAGCTTGTATTCCACCGGCGTCGCCGAAAACCGCATCGGACTGGCCACCAGCTGCACCTTACCTGCTGTCGGATGATCCATTTCGATCTTCACGCCACGCGCAACCACCTGCGGCTCCTCGAACACCTGTTTGAGGTTGTTGATCGGACCGTTGGCCACGCCGGCCTGATCCAGCGCCTCCACCCACTCACGTGTACTGCGCTGCGCGAACACCAAGTTCAGTTTTTCGGTGAGTTCGACCCGGTTCTCCACACGTTTGGCATTGGTCGCGAACCGCGGATCCTTCGCGAGTTCCTGGCAGCCTGCGACTGCGCAGAACTTGTTGAACAGGTTGTCGTTGCCGCAGGCGAGGATGATCGCACCGTCTTTAGTGTTGAATGTCTGGTACGGCACGATATTCGGATGCGCATTGCCCAGCCGTCCGGGCGCGTCACCGGTCGCCAGGTAATTCATCGCCTGGTTGGCAAGGAACGCAACCTGGGTGTCCAGCAAAGCCAGATCAAGGTGCTGACCCACGTTGGTTTCAGCACGATGCGCTATCGCCGCACATACGGCAATCGACGCATACATGCCGGTCATGATGTCGACGATGGGTACGCCCACGCGTTGCGGCCCGCCACCCGGCAGGTCATCGCGCTCGCCGGTAATGCTCATCAGCCCGCCCATGCCCTGCACCATGAAGTCGTAACCCGGGCGTTCCTTGTACGGTCCGGTCTGACCAAAACCGGTCACTGAACAATAAATCAGCCGCGGATTGATCTTGCGCAGATCTTCGTAACCCAGCCCGTAACGCGCCAGATCGCCGTGTTTGTAATTCTCCAGCAGCACATCGACCCCTGCCGCCAGTTTGCGTACCAGCTCCTGGCCTTCGGGTTTGGAAATATTGATGGTGATTGATTTTTTACCGCGATTTGCCGCCGCAAAATACGCAGATTCCTTGGTATCCGCGCCCCGTGCATCCTTCAACCACGGCGGGCCGAAGGCACGCGAGTCGTCACCGCCGCCTGGGCGCTCAACCTTGATGACCTGGGCACCGAGATCGGCGAGATTCTGTCCGGCCCACGGCGCGGCCAGCACGCGGGAGAGATCCAGTACTTTGATATGCGATAACGGTCCAGCCATGATGTTCCTGAGTTTGTGGGGTAGGAAAAAGCAGACGACTCAGCGCCCGACGAAACGGGGCTTGTTCTTGCTCATGAAAGCATCGTAACCGATGCGGTAATCCTCGGTGTTGAAGTAGTCAAAGTTGGCATCAATTTCAGCATCACTCAGCGGCGCCGGCAGTGGTGTCAACCGGCGGATGAACTGCTTGTGCCAGCGCGCCACCAGCGGCGCGCCGGCGGCGATGCGCTGTACGGTTGCTGCTGTCTCATTTGCCAAGTCAGCATCCGGCACCAGTCGTGTCAGCAAACCCTTGGCCTGCGCTTCATCGGCATTCCAGACCCGGCCCTCCACCAGTATTTCGAGCGCCACGGCACGGCCGACCAACGGCAACAGCGCATTGAGTTCATCCCAGGCAATGGCAAAACCCAGGCGGTTGATGGGCACACCAAAACGCGCACTGTGACCGGCAATGCGCAAATCACACTGGCAAGCGAGCTCCAGGCCGCCGCCGGCGCAGGCGCCATGGATCATCGCCACGGTAGGGTGCCGGCATTCGCCGACTGCGCGCAGCGCGCCATAAACCAGTTCGCGGTGATAAACCTTGCCCTGCGCAACTGTATTGCGCGCAGTCGCAAATTCGGCAATGTCGGCACCTGCGGCGAACGCAGCCGTGCCGGCGCCGCGCAATACTACGCAGCGCAGGTCGTCCTCCGCCGACAATTGCTGCATGACCACCGCCAGCTCGCGCCACATCGCCACCGTTAATGCATTGAGTTTTTCCGGATTGGACAGCGCGACCGTTGCCACTCTGTCGCCCTCCCCGCCCTCGCGCGTCACCTGGATTTCGCCGCTCATGGCGTAATTTTAGAGGAATAAGCTGCGCAGATACGCCGCGCCGGTGAAAAAGGCCATGCCGGAGATCAGCCCGACGAACATGTTGCGGCGAGCGATGCGATAAGCAATGAATGCCACGGCGCAAGCCAGCAGCCGGTCCATCAACGCGGTCTGCGCCAGCAATCCCGACGGCGCGACGATGATGCGTGCGATCAGTCCGGCAACCAGTGCGTAGGCCACGCAGGACACCCACTCGAACAAGGCGCTTTGCGGATTCAGCCGGCCTGACAACAGTACCCCCAGCCCGCGCCACATATAGGTCGCTGCGGCAGCGGCAAACATCAGCAACCAAATGTCAGTGGCGTCGGGCATGTTGCCTCTGCAGGCACCAGGCTGCGGTGCCGCCGATAAAACCGGCACCGAGCAGACTCCATGCCGGCGCAATCGCATGCAGCACCAATGCCGTCACCGCGCCGCAGACCAGTGCCGTGACCGCCGAACGGGTTCTGGCCTCGCCCACCAGCGTGATGAAAAAGTACAGCGGCGTCAGCAGTGCCAGCCCGAGCCGCGCCAAAGGCGGCAGTGCCCCGAGCAGCAATTGGCCGATCAGCGCGCACACCACGGATGCGCCTATGCAGGTCATGGAAAAGCCGAGGAAATAATGCCAGCGGACGTCCGCTTCCATGTCATTAAAACGGCGCATGGTGACGGCCCAGGTGGTCATCGACACCAGTTGCGCCGCAAGCAGAAACCGCCACAGCCGGCGCGGCCGGCTGCCGGTGCGTATCAGCGGCATCAATGTCATCGTCATGGGCAGGAACCGCGCCGCACTCAACGAAACAGCAATCACCGTAGCAGCCACCGCCGCATCGCCGGCCTGCATTTCCAGCAATACCAGTTGCCCGGGCAGCGCCCAAATGGCCAGCGTCGCCGTCAGCGTCAGCCAGATCGAATAACCCGCATCGGCAGCCATGGATCCGTAACCGATAAACCCTGCACCGAGCACGGCAGCAGGCACACCCAGCGCCTCGCGCACCCCCGCGCGAAAGGCCGGCGTGTGATACAAGGAAACAGGTTCAGTCATGCGGCATCTGCTGCCAACCGGCGCGCGGCTGTCCGGTCATGGTGTTCAGCGCCGCGGGTCGCGGGGTTTGGGCTGGGTACGGGGAGCCGGACTGACGGCACCGGAATCCAGAAACTCGGTCAGTCTCGCCAATTGCACGGACGACTGCTTGCGCACCGTCTCTACGTCACAATCAGCCCAGTCATAAAAACCCTTGCCGGCGGCAAGCCCGGTTTCCCCGCTTTTCACCATGGCCTGCAGCATCGGATTGGGTACGCCGTTCTGGAACAGCTCGGGCACGATGGACGCCTGGGCACCGGCGTGTATCGTCAAATCGCTGACGTCTTTCTGCAGGATCAGGCCGTTGAGGCACATGCGCGGCGCCAGCATGCGCCGTGCCGCATGATCGATGTCGGCTGCGCTGGCGACGCCCGCCTCGATCAGATAATAGGCTTCGTGCAGAATCGCATGCTGCAGGCGATTGACCAGAAACCCGACGATGGGCTTGTAGAGCACCACCGGCTCCTTGCCGGTACGCCGCAACACTTCAGCAGCAGCATCGACCAGTGCTGGCGGGGACTTGGGCCCGGCCATCACCTCGACCACCAGCGCCTGGTCTGCCGGCATGAAATAGTGCAGCCCGATGAAGCGCTCCGGATGCTTCAACGGTTTCGCCAGTTCCACCAGATCCAGTCCCGAGGTGCCGGTCGCCAGTATGACGTCAGCACCCGGATACGCGGCTTCGACTTCGGCATAAACTTTCTGCTTGGTGGTAACGTCCTCGGGCACCAGTTCCAGCACCAGGTCCGGCGGTGTCTCCGGCAACCGGTCGACGGCACGTGCGCCTGCGGGAAGGTCTTTCAGGGAGCCGGCGCGGCGGCTGCGGATAATGGTGTCAAAACCGTTGGCGGCAAACGTGCGCGCCACGCCGCGGCCCATGACGCCGTAGCCGTAAATCAATATGGATTGAATTTTTTTTGTCATGCGTATTGCTTCCGGAGATTCGCGAGCGCACAGTTCGTTGCTGCAGTGCGCTAGATTATTGGTGGCGTGAATCTCATAGGCTAACCAGTTTGCCGCAGGTTGCCAACTGTCGACCTCGGCGCATTCGTGCAAAGCAGCGCGTGGTTGACAGGTTCATTATATGGAGTTAACGTTTTCCCGTAGTACGAATGCAGCAATTCCAAAGCAAAGCAGCAATTCCAAAGCGGGTTGCACGATGCAACCCCGATAATCCACGTTTGAGGAGTTCATATGAAAAGATTGCTGATCGCCGTCGCGTGCGGCTGTGCCGCCTTCGGCGCACAGGCGCAGGGTTTCCCGGGCAAGGCCATGACCATTGTGGTGCCGAATCCCCCCGGTGGCATGAACCAGATTCACGCCCAGCCGCTGTCTGCCGTCATTGAGCGCCTGACCAAACAACCCGCACCGATCGTTAATCGTCCCGGCGGCACCGCAGCGGTCGGCACCGCGTTTGTGGCCAACCAGACCGCCGACGGCCACACGCTGCTGATCACCACGCCGAATCTTTATCTGGTGATCGAGAAAGACAAGGTCTACGGCATCAAGTCGCCCTTCGCACTGTCACAAATCCAACCCGTCGCGCTAATGAGCGCGGACCCACTCATCTTTGTTGTGCATCCGTCGGTGCCAGCAAAATCCGTCAAGGATTTCATCGATCTGGCTAAAAAAGCCGACGGTAAAATGGCATACTCGTCATCGGGACCCTACGGCATCACGCATGTGCCGATGGAGATGTTCCTCGATGCCGTCAACCTGAAAATGCGCCACGTGCCGACCACCGGCGGTGGCCCGGCCATCACCCAGTTGCTCGGCGGCCACGTTGACGCCACCGCCGGCGGCCCTGCGGCCGTATACCCGCATGTCACGGCGGGCAAATTGCGCGCCATTGCCAGCTGGGGCGTGAAACGTCACCCGGCGCTGGCCGACGTTGCGACATTCAAGGAGCAGGGCATCGATGTGGAAGCCTATCTGTGGGTAGGCGTATTCACCACCGCCGGCCTTCCCGACAAAACACTTACACAACTGCGCGATGTGGTGCGCAAAGCTGCTGCGGATCCGGCCTTCAAGGATGCGCTGAACAAAGTGCATATCGTTCCCGACTATCGCGACACCCCGGACTTCAAGACGTTTTTTGACGCCGATTACAAACGTATGGCCAGGGCCGTGCAGAAAATCGGAAAGCTGTAAAATTCGTATAATCAGCTAACGCAGTAGAAACAAGCGGCGCCTGCGGGCGCCGCTTTTTATCCGGGACCCGCCATGCATATCCAGCGCGTACAGCCCATCGCCATCAGCCTGCCGATGATCAAACCGGTGAAGATGTCGTTTGAAGAAATATTGAACGCCGAAAATCTGCTGGTGCGCCTGGAAACCCGCGACGGCATCGTCGGCTGGGGCGAAGCCGCCTCGGCACCCACCATGACCGGGGAAACCCACGGCAGCATGGTCGCCGCCGTGCATTACCTGGCCGACAAGCTCACCGGCATGCCGCTGGAAGATATTCCCGCGATCATGAAGCGTGCTGGACAGTATCTGTACGGCAACAACGGCGCCAAGGCCGCGATCGAAATGGCCTTGCTCGATGCCCTGGGCAAGGCCCACGGCAAGCCCATTTATGAACTGCTGGGCGGCGCGCGCCGCTCACGTATTCCGGCGTTACGCCTGATCGGCACCGGCAGCACTGAAGGCGATATCGCTGAAACAAAAAAACGGCTGGCTGAAGGTTATGTCGCCATCAAGATCAAGGTCGGCGTTGGCACTCCGGAAGCTGACGCCGAGCGTGCTCAGGCCATCTGCGCGGCAGTATCTGGCGATGACATCCTGGTCTGCGCCGATGCCAACCAGGCATGGACGCCGGATGAGGCCATCCGTTTTGTGCGCGGCATCGCTGATTCACGCATCGAGTTTTTTGAGCAACCGGTCGCCGCACACGACGTCGCCGGCATGGCCCGCGTTGCTGCGGCAAGCCGGGTGAAAATCAGCATCGATGAAGGACTGCACAGCATCGAGGATCTGCACCGCCACCATGCGCTGAACGCGGCCCACGGCTGCAGCCTGAAAACCATCAAGCTGGGCGGCATGCAGACGGTGTACGACGCTGCGCTGACCTGTGAACAACTGGACATGAAAGTGAACCTCGCCTGCAAAATCGCAGAAGCAGGGGTCGCCAGCGCCGGGCTGCTGCATCTGGCTGCAGCCATACCCGCGCTCGACTGGGGTGTCAGCCTGTCCAGCCCTTATCTGGCTGACGACATCGTGGCGCAACCGTTATGCTTAACTCAAGGTCATTTCGAAGTGCCCACCGGACCCGGCCTCGGCATCAACGTCGATGAAACGCAGGTCCGGCGCTACGCACGCGAAGTCTAGTGTCGTGTCACGCATGACATGCTGCATAGTAGGGCGGAAAAGCGTAGCGCCTTCCGCCGGATGTGGCCTCATTTCATACGGCGGATAACGGCCTGCGGCCTCATTCGGGTGCCCGCCCCTATGTTTTTTGGGCCGGTGCCGGGGCAAAAGCTCTACGCACGCCCTACGAGTTATCCGTCATTTTAGACATGACACGACACTACACTAGTGCCTCGCGCACAGTTGCGCGCCTTATAGTTTTATTTTCGGATCCAGCCAGTCGCGCAGCGAATCGCCGAACAGGTTGAATGCAAACACCGCCAGGCTGATCGCCAGCCCGGGGAAGATAATCATCCACGGCGCCTCGCGGTAGAACTCGGCGGATGATCCAGACAGCATCAACCCCCACGCCGCGGTCGGTTCGGTCACGCCCAGCCCCAGAAACGACAGCGAGGCCTCGAGCAGGATGGCCTGTGCAATAAACGCCGTGAACATGATCAGGTACGGCGCCACCACATTGGGCACGAAATGGCGAAAGATGATCCGGGTATGTGAATAACCCGCCGTACGCGCGGCATCAATGTAAGGCATTTCGCGTATCGCCAGCGCCGACGAACGCACCACGCGCGCCACCTTCGGCACCATGGGCACCGCAATCGCCACGATCAGGTTGATGTCGACGCCGCCGACGATGAATTTGCCGAGCACCGCAACGACCGTCAGTGCCAGCACGATGATCGGAAACGACAGCAGCACGTCCATGATGCGCTGGATCACCATGTCGATGCGCCCGCCGAAATACGCCGACACGACGCCAAGTATCGCGCCCAGCGTCGATCCGATCAGCGAGGACAGGAAACCGACCACCAGCGCGGTGCGCGCGCCATAAATAATGCGGGACAGCACATCACGGCCAAAGGCATCCGTGCCCAGCCAGTGCTGCCACGACGGTGCGGCGAGCATCGACTCAAAGTCGATCACCACAGGGTCATACGGCGCGACCCACTGTGCAAACACGCTCGACAGGAGCATGACCACGATGATCAGCAGGCCCGCCGCGCCCAGCGGCTGCTGCATGATGAACTGCAGCACCGGGTGCCGACGCACCGGCACCTTGTAATCGATCTGTAACGCCTGGGTATCAGCCATGTCAGCGATACCTCACGCGCGGATCAAAGGCGGCATACAGCAGATCGACCGCGAAATTGATGACTATGAACAGGCCGGCGATCAGCATCACCAGCGCCTGCACCATGGTGAAATCACCGCGGGTCACGGTTTCGACGAACAATTTGCCGATGCCGTTGAGATTAAACACCTGCTCGGTGACCACCAGCCCGCCGATCAGAAAAGCAAATTCCAGTCCGATGACCGTAATGACGGGCAGCATGGCGTTGCGCATGGCATGCACCGCGACCACCGCCCGTTCGGATACGCCCTTTGCCCGCGCGGTGCGGATGTAATCCTCCTGCAGCACCTCGACGATGGTGGAGCGCGTCATGCGCGTGGCCACCGCGGAATAACGGTAGCCCACGGCGAGCGCCGGCCAGATGAGTTGCGACAGGTTGTGCCACGGATCTTCATAGATCGGCAGATAGGTCAGCGGCGGTATCCAGTTGAAGGTCAGCAACAGGGCCAGGATGATGATCATGCCCAGCCAGAATGACGGCACCGCCAGCCCGGCAATCGCAAACACGCGGATCAGGTGATCGATCCAGGTGTCCTTGAAAATGGCCGAGATGGTGCCCAGCGGAATGGCGATGAAGGTCGCCAGTATCGTGGCCATGATGGCCACCTGCATCGACAGCCCGAGCCGCGAACCGATTTCGTCGATAACCGGGCGCCCGGTCCACATCGAAATGCCGAAATCCAGCGTACACAGCCCGACGATCCAGTCCACAAACTGCAACCACAACGACTTGTCGAGACCCAGCCGCACCCGCTCCACCTGCAGCGTTTCAGGCGACACCGAACCCCCCTCCGCCAGCAATTTCAGCTCGACGATATCGCCGGGCATCATCCGCAGCATCAGGAACACCAGTATCGCAACGCCCAGCAGCGTCGGGATCATCAACAACAGGCGATTAACTATGTAACGCAGCATGTTTCCGGATTCTCGATAAACTTTTGACGCAGCCCGCAACCGCACGGATACAAAACCTCTCCCCCGGCATCCGGGAGAGAGGGCTTAGCCGTTCGGGACAGACCCGCGATTACTGGTCAAGCCAGACGTCAGCCAGATCCTGATTCAGATAATGGCTGGGCGACATATGCCATCCCTTCAGCTGTTTCCAGGTGATGATGCTGCGATGCCACCAGATGGTCGGGAAGGTATAAGCCTGGTCAAACAACCGTTTTTCGAACGCGCGCAGCAGCGTGTAACGCTCCTTGGGATCGCTCGCACGGATTTGCTTGTCATACAGGTCGTCCAGCGTGCGGTCCGTCGCCTTCGAATAATTGATCGAGGAGCGGTCGGATGACACGTACTTCAGCAGTTGCAGGTTGGGCTCGTCCATGAAGTCACAGTTGAAGTCCAGCCCCGCTTCGAAGTTGCCGCCGCGGAGCGCCGCCTGATACAGCTTGGTTTCCAGCTGCTCGTGCTCGACTGTAACGCCGATCTGGCGCCACTGGTCAATCAGGAACACGCCCACCGGGGTATACGGCATGGGCACGTTGCGGTTGGTGAACTTGAACTTGAGGTTGGACACGCCCGCTTCTTTCAACAGCTTCTTCGCTTCCTCGCGCGCCTTCGCCATATCCTTGCCGAAGCCCGGATACTGCATCAGTTCGCTTTCCTTGGCGGCCAGCGGGTAACCAGGGCGCAGGACGCCGCCGACATGGCGAACCAGCGCGATTTTCGACAGCGCCTGGGCACCGCCCCAACGGTCGATGCCCAGCGACAGCGCACGGCGCACGCGGGCGTCGTCGAACGGCTTCTTGGTGGTATTAAAGGTCACCACCAGCGCGCACACCCACGGGCTCTCTTCCAGCCGTGCCTTGTCACCCAGCGCATTCATCAGCTTGTCGCGATCCGCCGGCGAGTGGCCGCGAAACTCGGCGAGCACTTCACCCGCCTGCAGCGCATTCACCCGTGCCGCGGTATTGCGGATGAATATGGCCCGGTAGCCGTCGAGATAAGGCTTGCCCTTTTCGAAGTAGCCGTCAAAGCGCTTGCCCACCCAGTGCGAACCGGCAGCATGCTCGACAAAGGTGAAGGGGCCGGTGCCCATGATGTTCTGTCGCGGGAAATTCGGATCCTGCTTCAGCTTGGCGGCGCTGTAGATGCAATCCCATGGCGACGCCAGCATCGACAGCATGGCGGCATTGGGCGCCCCCAGCTTGAAGACCACGGTATTCGCATCTGGCGTATCTATGGCCGTGATGTCGGCATAACCTTCCTTGCGCAGCGAGACCACGCCGGTCGGCGGATTACGGATGCGGTCATACGAGGCTTTCACATCCGCCGAACTGAAATCGGAGCCGTCATGAAACTTGACGCCCTTGCGCAGCTTGAAGGTATAGGTCAGCGCGTCCTTGGACACCGTCCACGATTCCGCAAGGTCACCCTTCACTGCCGGATATTTTTCCGGATCGAATTTCAACAGCGTGTTGTAGTGCGGACGCACCGGATGTATGAACGCGAACGATGAATTCGCGTGACAGTCATAGTTCGGCGGCTCGGCGCCAACGGCAAATTTGAGTTCGCCGCCGCGTTTCGGCGTCTGCGCGTATGCAGGCGCCGTAATCACCGCCAACGCGGCACACAGCATGATCCAGTTACTGGTTTTCATGACTACCTCCTCACATAAAACATCAATAAAAATAACATGTTATATCTTAATGCAGGCCGCAAAATGCTGCGGTTTGACCTCCCGTAACGAGGGTACGGCTTGCCGGCATTCCGCAGTCGCCTGCGGACACCGGGTATGGAAAACACAGCCCGCGGGCGGCGCCAGCGGGCTGGGCACTTCACCGCTCAGCACTTTGTAGGTGCGGCGCGCTTCCAGTGCAGGATCGGGTATCGGCACTGCGTCGAGCAGCGCCTGGGTATAGGGATGCAGCGGATCGGCATACAGCGTGTCGCGATCGGCGATTTCCATGACCTTGCCCAGGTACATGACGATCACGCGGTCAGAAATATGCCGCACCACAGCCAGGTCATGGGCGATGAACAGATAGGTCAGCCCGAGTTTTTTCTGCAGGTCTTCCAGCAGATTGATGATCTGCGCCTGGATGGAAACGTCGAGTGCCGACACCGGCTCATCACAGACGATGAACGACGGCTCCATCGCCAGCGCCCGCGCAATGCCCACCCGCTGACGCTGCCCGCCCGACAGTTCATGCGGATACCGCTCGGCCATGTAATCGAACAACCCCACCTGCTCCAGCAGCACGCGCACCCGCGCCTGCGCCGCCGCCTTGTCCGGCTGCAGTTTGTACACCAGCATCGGCTCGGCAATGATCTGGCCGATGGTCATACGTGGATTCAATGAACTGTACGGATCCTGGAAAATGACCTGGATCTTGCGGCGATAACGCTGCAACTGGTCGCCGCCGGCGCGCGTCACATCCGCACCCTCGAACATCATGTTGCCGGCGGTGGCTTCCTCCAGCCGCAGCAGCGTGCGGCCCACCGTGGTTTTACCGCAGCCGGATTCACCAACCAGGCCCACGGTCTCGCCGCGGAATATATCGAATGACAGATCATCGACGGCACGCACCACGGCCGCTTTTTTGCGCAGCGCCTTGAAACCGGTGCTCACGTCGAAGTGGGTCTTCAGGTTGCTGACCTGCAGCAACGGTATGCTGCGATCGACTGTCTTGACGATGGTCGCGGCAGTGCCCGCTTCCTGCAAGCCCAGCCCGGTCGCGCCTTTTTGCAGCATTTCGGCGGCGCGCAAACACGCCGAATAGCGGTCCGCCGTCACCAGTTCCAGTGCCGGCAGAGACTGCACGCAGGCTTCCTGCCGCGCGGCGCAACGCGGCGCAAAACGACAGCCGGGCGGCGCGTCCAGCAGATTGGGCGGTGAGCCCTCAATGGTCTCCAGCCGTGCGCCGCGCGGTTGGTCCAGCCGCGGCACCGAACGCAGCAGGCCCGCGGTATAGGGATGCAACGGCTGGCTGAACACATCGGCTGCGCTGCCCTGCTCGGCCATGCGCGCCGCGTACATCACATTGACGCGGTCGGCATAACGCGCGACCACGCCGAGATTGTGCGTGATCACCACCAGCGCGATGCCCAGATCGCGCGACAAGTCCTTCATCAGCTTGAGGATTTGCGCCTGTATGGTCACATCGAGCGCGGTGGTCGGCTCGTCGGCAATGATCAGCTTGGGATTGCAGGCGAGTCCGATCGCGATCATCACGCGCTGGCGCATGCCGCCGGAGAACTGGTGGGGGTACTGGTCGAGGCGCCGCTCCGGATCCGGAATGCCGACCAACTGCAGCAGTTCGGTCGCCCGTTTGCGCGCCGCCGGCATATCCATGCCCATGTGGATCAGCAACGGCTCCATGATCTGAAAACCGATGGTGAGCACCGGGTTGAGCGACGTCATCGGCTCCTGGAAGATCATCGCGATATCGCGGCCGCGAATTTCGCGCATCTGATCCTCAGACAACGTCAGCAGGTCACGGCCTTCAAACAGGATGCGGCCGTGTACGACACGGCCTGCAGGTTTCGCCAGCAGGCGCATCACCGCCAGCGAAGACACGGATTTGCCGCAGCCGGATTCACCGACCAGCGCCACGACTTCGCCGGGTTTGACCTTGTACGAAATGCCTTCGACCGCACGTACGACGCCGCGCGACGTGACGAAGTGCACGTGCAGATCTTCAATTTCGAGCAACCACGGGCGTATTGCAACGCCAGCCGCTGCTGCGGCGACTACGGGCTGGTCCATCCTCCTCCGCTACCTTTTACAACTATATTTATTCTGTGATGTGGACTTCAGACTATGGGGGCATGACTGAATTGTCAACTGTCCCGCATGATCGTCGAAGTCCTCACATCAACATTCTCAATCCAATGCCGCCGCCAGTACCCGCGCCACGTGCACGGCCTCTCGCGCCGCACCATCGTGGATCTGATGGCGGCAACTGGTACCGTCGGCAACGATCAGGGTATCGCGGTCTGCCTCACGCACTTTCGGCAGCAACGACACCTCCGCCATGCGCATCGAGACTGCGTAGTGTTTTGCTTCGTAACCGAAGCTGCCCGCCATGCCGCAGCAACTCGATTCGATCAATTCGACATTGAGCCCAGGCACCAGCGCCAGTGCCTTGCGCACTGCGGGCATGCCGGCAAATGCTTTCTGGTGACAATGACCATGGAGCAGCGCTTTCACCTGCGGCAATGCTTTCAGCTTCAGCTGCAACCGCCCCGCTTCATGTTCGCGAACCATGAATTCCTCAAACAACATGGCCTGTTGTGCCAGCGGCGCAGCTTCCTCCGCCGGCAACATCGACAGAAATTCATCGCGCAGCGAATACAGGCATGACGGCTCCAGCCCGATCACCGGCACACCCCGCTCGACATACGGTTTCAGCGCCGCGACCATGCGCTGCGCTTCGCGACGGGCCTCGTCTACCAGGCCGCTGGCCAGAAACGTGCGCCCGCAACACAGCGGCCGCGTGCCGCTTGCGGCGCGCGGCAGGTGCACGGTGTAACCCGCTGCTTCCAGCACCTGGATGGCAGCCCGCGCATTCTCAGGTTCAAAATAAGTATTGAAGGTGTCGACCAGCAACACCACTTCCCGCTCCCCGGCTGCTGCAGGAAGTGCGGGGGCGACAAAGGGATCTTTACGCCAGGCCGGCAACGAACGTTTTGATGCAAATCCCAGCAGCGGTTTAGCCAAACCTTGCAGCACATTCATCACCGGTGCGAACCGCGCCGCCCAGGGTGCATAACGCGGCAGGTACGCAATCAGCCGCTCTTTCAGCGTCAGGCCGTGGTGCCGGTGCCAATGGTGCAGAAACTCGACTTTCATTTTCGCCATGTCGACGCCGGTCGGGCACTCGCGTTTGCAGCCTTTGCAGGACACGCAAAGCGCCATGGCATCACGCACGGCGCCGGATGTCAGTGCATCCGGGCCGAGCTGTCCGGACAGGGCGAGTCGTAAAGTATTTGCCCGGCCACGCGTCAGGTGCTGCTCCTCGCGTGTGACCCGGTACGAGGGGCACATGGTGCCAGCATCAAACTTGCGGCAATGGCCGTTGTTGTTGCACATCTCGACGGCCTTGTCGAAACCGCCCCACTCTGACCAGTCCAGCGCCGTGGTCAGCGGTTGCGCTGCATAGTCCGGCTTGAAGCGAAACAAAGTGCGGTCATCCTGCTTCGACGGGCGCACGATCTTGCCGGGATTAAACAGGCCTTTGGGATCAAACAGATCCTTGATTTCCTCGAAGGCGCTCACCAGCTTCGGTCCGAAGAACGGCGCGATCCATTCCGAGCGCACCAGACCATCGCCGTGCTCGCCCGAATAAGAACCCTTGTATTCACGCACCATCGCCGCGGCCTCTTCAGCAATCGCGCGCATTTTATGCGCGCCATCGCGGCGCATGTCGAGTATCGGTCGCACATGCAGGCAGCCGACCGAGGCGTGCGCGTACCAGGTGCCTTTGGTGCCGTGCTTGTGGAACACCTGCGTCAGGCGGTCGGTGTATTCGGCCAGATGTTCCAGCGGCACTGCACAATCCTCGATGAATGACACTGGCTTGCCGTCGCCCTTCATCGACATCATGATATTGAGGCCCGCCTTGCGCACTTCCCAGAATTCCTTCTGCACGGCCGGATCAATGATTTCCACCACACCACCGGGCAAGCCCAGCTCACCCATCAGTTCAACCAACTGTTTCAGCCGGCGGACCTGTTCGTCGCGATCTTCGCCGGCGAACTCCACCAGCAGGATGGCCTCGGGTTCACCGCTGACGCATTGATCGACGATAGGGCGGAAGGCTGGATTGCCGCGTGCGAGTTCGATCATCGTGCGGTCCACCAGTTCGACCGCAACGGGTTTGAGCTTGACGATGTGCTGGGGTGCCTCCATCGCCTGGTAAAACGTCGGGAAATGGCAAATGCCCAGCGCCTTGTGCTGCGGCAGCGGCGACAGCTTTAATTCGACGCGGCGCGAAAACGCCAGCGTACCTTCGGAACCCACCAGCAAATGTGCCATGTTGGCGCCGGGCGGCAGCATCAGATCAAGGTTGTAACCGCCAACGCGGCGCAGCACTTTCGGGTAACGCTGTTCGATTTCTTCGGCTTCGCGCCGCGCAATGCCGGCGATCTTGTCGACCAGTTCGCGATAACCGTGCGGGCCGTCGAGTTGCGCCAGATCCTGGGGCACGATGCCAAACCGGTACTGCGCACCATCGGCCAGCCAGGCATCGACGCCGAGCACGTTGTGCACCATGTTGCCGTATTCGATGGAACGCGAACCGCAGGAATTGTTGCCCGTCATGCCGCCGATGGTTGCCTGCGCGCTGGTGGAAACATCGACTGGAAACCACAGGCCATAGGGTTTGAGCCAGGCATTCAGATGATCGAGCACCATGCCCGGCTGCACCGTCACTGTCCGTGCATCCTTGTCGAAGGCGGTAATGTCGTTGAGGTGTTTCGACACATCCAGCACCAGCGCAGCGCCGACGGTCTGCCCGCATTGTGAAGTGCCGCCGCCGCGAGGCAGAACGGGTACGCCCGCTTCGATGGCAATCTGCAGCGCGGTCAGCGCATCGTCTTCATCGCGCGGCACCACCACGCCAACGGGTTCGATCTGGTAGATCGAGGCATCCGTCGAATAACGCCCGCGCGATGCCGCATCAAACAGGATTTCACCGCGCATTTCCCTGCGCAACCGCTGTGCCAGCGCGCTGCGGTCGGGTGCAGCCCGCACAAACTGCACCGGTTGTGCCGGCGCATTCATTCCGCCGGTTTCCCGCTTTTTGCGTTCAGTGCTTCCATCACCATCACCAGCTTGTTGCCAAGATGATCCCGCAGCAGCCTCTGCAGTCGTGCACCGTCACGCTTGACCAGCGCGTCGAGGATTTCCTCGTGTTCCTTTACCGCACTGTCCCAGCGCTCGCGCGACAGATTGGCCATGTAGCGCGCACGGCGCATATGGGCATTCAGCCCGCGATAGATCTGCGCCAGCGTGGCATTACCCGCACATTCCATCAGTTTGATGTGGATCTGCTGGTTGTAGCGAAAATAGGGCGCCAGCTCGCCGCGGGCATGATGGGCCAGCATGTGGTAATGCAAGGCGCGAATTTCAGCGATGTCTTCTTCGGTCGCGTTGCGGCAGGCGAGGTCCCCGGCCAGCGCTTCCAGCGTGCCGAGCACCACAAAAACTTCCTGCATTTTTTCCGGATTCAGCGCGGCCACCACGGCGCCGCGATTGGGCAGCAGCTCAACCAGTCCTTCGGAGGCCAGGAACTTGATGGCCTCGCGCAGGGGGGTGCGCGAAGTACCGAGTTTCTCCGCCAGCACGCGTTCGTTGAGCTTGGTGCCCGGCGCCAGCTCCCCCTGCACGATCAGGTCGCGTAGTTGGCCGACCACTGTTTCGTGCAGCAGGCGACGGTCGACCAAAGAAGTGACGTTGGTATTGGCCAGGGCGGTAGTAGATACAGCAGCAGTAGGCATGGCAAAGCTCCGTTTGTATGCATAATACCTTTCCGCCGCCTCCCAAGCAATAAATAAATACATTTATAATCAATAAGTTATATAATTTACTTCGGTCTCGCCCGAATGTTCATTTATTTGCATACAAAAACAATTGCCGTGGCCTCTGCCCGGCGTTACCATGTCTGCCGACCCCACTCCTCTCTGGATTCCGATCATGAGTTACGCCGCCGGCCGCCATTTCCTGCAAATCCCCGGTCCCAGCAACGTCCCTGACCGCGTGCTGCGCGCCATCGACCGTCCGACCATAGACCACCGCGGCCCCGAGTTCGCGCAGTTGGGCAAGGACGTGCTCGCCGGCATGAAGAAAATCTTCAAAACCACCAAGGGCCATGTCGTGATCTTCCCGGCTTCGGGCACCGGCGCATGGGAGGCCGCGTTGGTCAACACCCTGTCGCCTGGCGATGCCGTGCTGATGTACGAAAGCGGACAGTTCGCCAGTCTGTGGCAAGCCCTGGCGCAGCGGCTGGGCATCAAACCCGAATTCATTTCCGGTGACTGGCGCCGTGGCGCCGATGCCGCCGCCATTGAGGCACGGCTGGTCGCCGACAAATCCCACACCATCAAGGCCGTGTGCGTGGTGCACAACGAAACCTCCACCGGCGCCACCTCGCGCATTGCCGAAGTGCGCAAAGCCATGGACCGCGCCAAACATCCCGCGCTGCTGATGGTGGACACGATTTCTTCACTCGCCTCCATCGACTATCGCCATGACGACTGGGGCGTGGACGTCACCATCGCCGGCTCGCAGAAAGGACTGATGCTGCCGCCGGGATTATCATTCAATGCGTTTTCGGACAAGGCCCTCGCCGCCAGCAAGACCGCGAAACTGACGCGCTCCTACTGGTCATGGGATGAAATGCTCGCACCCAACAAGAACGGTTTTTTCCCGTACACGCCCGCGACCAACCTGCTTTACGGTTTGCATGAAGCGCTGAAAATGCTGCTCGAAGACGAAGGCCTGGACAATGTCTTCGCCCGCCACGATCGCCATGCCGAAGCCACACGGCGCGCCGTGCGCGCCTGGGGCCTGGAAATTCTTTGCCTGAATCCGGCGGAATACTCCAGCGTGCTGACCGCCGTGCTGATGCCGGAAGGCCACAGTGAAGTTGCTTTCCGCAAAGTCGTGCTGGAACACTTCAACATGTCGCTGGGCAGTGGTCTCGGCAAGATAGCCGACAAAGTTTTCCGTATTGGTCATCTCGGCGATTTCAATGACCTGACTCTGATGGGTACACTGGCCGGCGTTGAAATGGGCCTGGAACTCGCCAAGGTCCCGCATAAAAAAGGTGGCGTAGCCGCGGCAATGGATTACCTGACCGGTGGCGAAAAAATTCCGGTGCGCACGGTCAAGGCAGCATAAAGCAGCAGATTGCCGGTCCCGATCGACCGGCATCGATTTTGTTTCACGATATGCAAAACCCGGCCTGCGCCTTAACCATTGGCGCGGGACGCGGTGATATGCTTCAGGAAACACCTGAATCCATCAGCATCACCTGACGTCGCAAACACTGCGATGCAGCGGGTTCAGCACAACAATCGAGGAGCCTTTATGAAACTGCGTTATTTCGCTACCCTGGCCGCCGCCAGTTTCCTGATCTCAGCACTGCCCGTACACGCGCAGGATTACCCGACCAAACCCGTACGCATGATCGTGCCCTTTGCCCCGGGCGGCGGCAGCGATATCAGCGCACGCACCATGACCGACGCCATGGGACAGGCCCTGGGCACCACCATTGTGATCGACAACCGCCCCGGCGCCGGCAGCGTGCTGGGTGCTGACATCGCCAGCAAATCTGCCCCCGACGGCTACACGCTGTTTCTGGGCAATATCAGCATGGCCTTCAACGCCACGCTGTACAAAAAACTGCCATTTAATGCGATACGCGATTTCATTCCAGTTTCACTGGCCACTGAACAGCCGAACATCATCGTCGCCCATCCGTCGCTGCCGGCGAAAAACTTCAAGGAGTTTATCGCGCTTGCGCGCTCGCAGCCGGGCAAGCTGACCTACGCTTCTGCCGGCCTCGGTTCAGGCACCCATCTGGCGATGGAAATGCTGATGATGTCGCAGAAAATGAGCCTGCTCCACGTGCCCTACAAGGGCACCGGCCCCGCCGTCACTGCGCTGCTGGGCGCCGAGACCAATGTGTTCATGTCGACTTTTGCTTCGGCACTGCCGCATGTCAAAAGCAATCGCCTGCGCGGCATTGCCGTAACAACCAAGGTGCGCGCGGCGCCATTGCCGGATGTGCCCACCGTCCAGGAATCCGGAGTGCCCGGATTCGAATACGCCACCTGGTACGGCATCCTGACGCCTGCCGGCACGCCCAAGCCCATCGTCGACAAGGTCAACAAGGCCATCGTCGATACGCTCAACGCGCCGGACATGAAAGCGCGCTACGCCCGGCAAGGCATGGACGCCACCCCGAGCACATCGGCGGAGTTCATAAAACTGCTCAGGGATGAAACAGACAAGTGGGCGAAAGTCGTCCGCGCAGCAAAGATTCCGCAGCAATAACCCTGCGACTACCAGGAATTACTAACAGACATCGATGCACCCCGAAAACATACCGGCCAGCATTTCATTAGCGCCGGGTTTTCACACACACCAACCAAAGGAGGTTCACATGAAAGCTGTCAAACTGTTATCACTGCTGGCCGGCGCACTGCTGACCACTGCCGCGATCGCGCAAACCGAACTCAAGTTCGGCCATGTCGGCGCACCGGGATCGCTGTTCGCAAAATCATCTGAAGAATTCGCCAAACGCGCCAATGCCAAGCTCGGCAGCAAGTACAAGGTCGTGGTCTTCGGCTCCAGCCAGCTGGGCGGCGACAAGGAACTGCTGCAGAAGCTGAAGCTCGGCACGGTCGATTTTGCGCTGCCTTCATCGGTGATGTCCTCCGAAGTCGACATGTTCGGCATTTTTGAAATGCCGTATCTGGTCAAGGACCGCAAACACATGGGCGAAATCGAGAAGGCCGTGTTCTGGCCCAGCCTCGCACCCGCAGCGGAGAAGAAAGGGCTGAAAATCCTCGCGGTCTGGGAAAACGGCTACCGCCACATCACCAACAACAAACGCGCGATCAACGTACCGGCCGACCTGCAGGGCATCAAGCTGCGCACGCCCAAAGGCAAGTGGCGCGTGAAGATGTTCCAGACCTACGGCGCAAACCCCAGCCCGATGGCATTTTCCGAAGTCTTTACCGCACTGCAGACCGGCGTAATGGATGGTCAGGAAAATCCCTTCACCCAAATCTACAGCGCAAAATTCCAGGAAGTACAAAAGTACCTGTCGCTGACTGGCCACGTCTACACACCGGCCTACATCACCGCCGGCTCCAAAAAATGGGCCAGCCTGCCTGCCGACGTGCGCAAAACACTGGAAGGCGTAGCGAAAGAAACCCAAGGCTACGTCTATGCCACGGCGGAAAAAGACGAAACCGATCTGCTGCAAAAACTGAAAGCAGCCGGCATGCAGGTCAACGACGCGGACAAGGCGGCGTTCGTCAAAGCCAGCAGCGGGATCTACACGGAATTCGGCAATGAAGTGGCCGGCTCCAAGGCGCTGATCGACAAAGCGCTGAGTCTGGCCAAATAAAGTCGTCTGATAAAAGCTCAGGGGCTCGCGGCAATTCAGCACACGGGTGGCGGAGGACCTCTTCCGCCACCGCCCTTGAACAAACCCGGGTAAATCCATGACGTTATTGCGCATACGCGCCGGTTACGCGCGCCTGCTGGAATTCATCGTGTTCCTGCTGATGGCCGCCCTTGCCATCGAAGTCATCATCGGTGTGGTGTACCGCTCCATTGGCGAATCGCTGGTGTGGTACGACGAAGTCGCCTCCATCCTGCTCTGCTGGCTGACTTATTACGGCGCCGCACTGGCAGCACACAAACGCGCCCACATCGGTTTTTCCGGACTGGTCGATGCCCTGCCTCCCGCATTTCGGATTTCGGCGGTGGTGTTCGCCGAAATCTGCGTGCTCGGATTTTTCGGACTGCTGGCCTATGTCGGCTGGTCGATCATGGACGTGCTGGCCACGGATTATCTGGTCAGCCTCCCGGATATATCCGTCAAATACGTACAGTCGGTGATCCCCATCGGCGCCGTCCTGTTCATCATCGCCGAAGTGCTCAATCTGCCGCAGGTGCTGGCCGAAGCCAGGAATCCCACTGTGGTTCGCGAGCCGCTGCCTGAAATCAATCCCTGACCGGATGAAGCCCATGCACACCGCAACCGCTGCTCCATTCAACCTCATTCCGGTGAAACACTGATGGCCATCTTCCTGTTATTCATCGGCGTGCTCGCCCTGGTGCTGCTCAACGTGCCGATTGCGGTGGCGCTGGGCATCGCCGCCGTGGTCGCAATGGTCGCCAGTCAGGGCGTGGATATACTGCCCAACCTGCCCATCGTCATGTACAACGGCGCGACTAATTTCCCGCTGATCGCCATCCCGCTGTTCATACTGGCCGGCGCCATCATGAACACCTCCGGCATCTCGCGGCGGCTGCTGGCCTTTGCGTCTGCCCTGTTCGGTTTCGTGCGCGGCGGACTGGCCATGGTCAACGTCGGCGCCTCGATGTTTTTTGCAGAAATCTCCGGCTCGGCAGTAGCCGACGTTGCCGCACTGGGATCCATATTAATTCCAGCCATGAAAAAACGCGGTTACCCGGCGCCTTTTGCCGCAGCCGTGACTTCGTCCTCCGCATCGCTGGCCATCATCATTCCGCCGTCGATACCGATGATTCTGTATGCAGTGATGTCTGGCAGCTCAGTGGTGCAACTGTTCGTCGCCGGCATCGTGCCGGGCGTCATCGGCGGCTTCCTGATGATGGGGCTGTGTTACTGGTTCGCAGTACGCCATGACTATCCCGTTGAAGAAGTGTTCCAGCTCAAACGGCTGTGGAAAACCTTCAAGGATGCATCGCTGGCTTTCCTGCTGCCCATCATCATCCTCGGCGGCATTTTCGGCGGCGTGGTTACCGCCACCGAAGGTGCGGGCCTGGCCGTGGTCGCCGCCATCATCATCGCATTGATCTATCACGAGTTCGACTGGCAGATTTTCAGGAACGCCGTCATCGACGGCGGCGTGCAGACTGCCGTGGTCATGCTGCTGGTCGCATCCAGCGCACTGCTCGGCGTCTATCTGACCGAAGCACAGGTGCCGCAGCAACTGGCGCTTGCCATCACCAGCTTCACCACCAATTCCTATGCCATTCTGGCGCTGCTCAATGTCTTTTTCCTGGCCATCGGCCTGTTCCTGCATTCGGCGGCGGCCATCATTCTGGTAGTGCCCATTGTGATGCCCGTGGTGAACGCCGCAGGCATAGATCCCGTGCACTTCGGCATCATCGTCACGCTCAACCTGTCTATCGGACAGCAAACGCCGCCGGTGGCCAGCGTGCTGATGACCGCCTGCTCCATCGCCAAGACCGGCATCTGGGAAGTCTCCAAGGTCAACATCTACTTCATCGGCGTGCTGCTGGGCGTACTGCTGATGGTCACGTATATTCCGGCTATCCCGTTGTCTTTGGTCAACGTGTTCTACCGGTAATACATGGCTACTGAATCCGATACCGTACTGCTGTCCCGTGACGGCCCTGTCGCCACAGTCACGTTCAACAAACCGGACAAGCTCAACGCACTCGACAAAATGATGTGGACGCGCCTGGGCGCGATCATGCGTGAGTTGTCCGAAGATGACGCGCTGCGCTGCGTGGTGCTGCGTGGCGCCGGCGGCAAGGCTTTTGCGGCAGGCGCCGACATTGCCGAATTCGCCACCGAACGCGCCAATGCGAGTCAGGCCAAACTCTATGGTGCGGTGATCCACCACACCATGCAGGCCGTCGCACATTGCCGCCATCCGACTGTGGCCCTGATCGAAGGCGCCTGTATCGGTGGCGGGCTGGAAATTGCCGCGATGTGCGACATGCGGGTCTGCGGCAAGGCCAGCCGCTTCGGCGTGCCCATCAACAAGCTCGGCCTGACCATGGCCTACGGCGAACTCGCCGGCCTGCTGGCGCTGGTCGGTCGCGCCGTGACACTGGAAATCCTGCTCGAAGGCCGCATCCTTGACGCCGAGGACGCGTTCCGCAAGGGACTGGTCAATCGCGTCGTCGCTGACGACCAGGTCGAAGCTGAAAGTTACGCGCTGGCACGGCGCATCGCCGACGGCGCGCCGCTGGTCGCACGCTGGCACAAGCAGTTCATCGAACGGCTGACGGTACACGCCAACATCCCTGCCGAAGAATGGGACGTCGGCTTTGCCTGTTTCGACACCGAGGATTACCGCATCGGCGTCAAGGCCTTCCTCGAAAAAACAAAACCGAAGTTCGAGGGGCGTTGATGCGCGCTCTTGCCGCCCTGCTGCTGGTGCTGGCAAGTTTTACCTGTTTTGCCCAACCCGATTACGCGCGCGAACAGCGCTGGGCCGATGAAATCACTCCGGCCATACTCGTCGGCGACCCAGTGCAGCTTGCTTTGCCGTCGGGCCGCAAGTTCCTCGGCATTTATGCCTCCAATGCCAGCGCACGAGCCGGTGTCATCGTGGTCCACGGTCTTGGTGTGCATCCGGACTGGGGATTGATCAATCCGCTGCGCAGCCAATTGTCCGAACAGGGTTACGCCACACTGTCGGTACAAATGCCTGTGCTCGCCGCAGACGCACGTGGCAACCAGTACCCACCGCTGTTTCCGGAAGCAGCCGAGCGCCTGGTTGCAGCCATTGCCTGGCTGCGCAGCAAAGGCCACAAAAAAATCGCCATCGTCTCGCACAGCCTCGGTTCACGGATGACCAATTATTTCCTGAATCAACCTGCCATGCCGGCCATTGATGCCTGGGTGGCCATCGGTCTTTCCGGCGACTACAGCAATCCCGAAACTTTCCGCGCGCCGGCGCTCGATCTATACGGCGAAAGAGACCTGCCCGCCGTGCTCGACCACGCCGGGAATCGCGCAACTGCGATACAACGCGTGCGCGGCTCTGCGCAAATCAGTGTCGCTGGTGCCGGACATTTTTTTGAAGGTCTGGAAAATGAACTGGTGCGCAACGTAAAATTGTTCCTCGATCGTGCCACGCGTTGATAACCAGAGAACACGGATGATGCGTAGCGCACCACCTGCCGTCAGCATGCTGGCCGCCCTGCTGTTTGCACCACTGTCCACCCACGCTGCGCGGCCGCTGATCACCGACGATGCGCGCACGGTGGACCCCTATGCCTGCCAGGTGGAGTCATGGGTCAAGAATAATCGCAGCAGCCGCGAATACTGGGCGCTGCCGGCGTGCAACTTCACCGGCAACCTGGAGCTGACGCTGGGCGGCGCAAAAACCGATAACGACGTCACGGGCACACAAACCACCGATGTGCTGCTCCAGGGCAAAACCCTGTTCAAACCCCTGGAAACCAACGGCTACGGCATCGGCCTCGCCGTCGGCTATGCCGCGCATCCCGCCAGTTATTCCGGCCATGCGCTGCGTGGTGATCCTTATTTTTATGTGCCCACCAGTTTTTCCTTCAACAATGACCGCTTCGTGCTGCACACCAATCTGGGCGCGCGCCACGCTCGCGACCAGGGCAAGGCGCGCGGCACCTGGGGCGTGGGCTCCGAAACCATGGTGAACCCGCGACTGTATGTAATCGCTGAAACCTACGGCGAAAGCGGCACCACTGCCTCTTACCAGCTCGGCGTGCGTTTTTGGGTGGTGCCCAACCATGTGCAGATCGACACCACCTACGGCAACCGTTACGGCAATCACCCCGACGGCCATTGGTTTTCGATAGGCCTGCGCCTGCTGTCGGTACCCTTTCTGCAATGAACCCTGAGCAATCCATGTCTGTAGACCACCAATCCGTAACCCTCACCGGCGGCCACTTCCAGTGGGACGATCCGCTGCTGCTGGAAACTCTGCTGACGGATGAAGAACGCATGATCCGCGACACCGCGCGCCAGTACGCGCAGGAAAAACTCGCCCCGCGCATCCGCGACTGGAACCGCAACGAAACCTTCGACCGCGTGGTGATGCGTGAAATGGGCGAACTCGGTTTCCTCGGCGCGCCGCTGGAAGGTTACGGCTGCGCCGGCATCGGTTATGTCGCCTACGGCCTGATCATGCGCGAACTCGAACGCGTGGATACCGCGTTCCGTTCCGCCTGCGGCGTGCAAAGCGGGCTGGCCATGACGCCGATCTACGCCTACGGCACCGAAGAACAGCGCCAGAAGTACCTGCCGAAAATGGTGACCGGCGAACTGCTGGGCTGCTTCGGCCTGACCGAACCGGACCACGGCTCCGATCCCGGCAGCATGCTGACGCGTGCCCGCACCGTCGACGGCGGTTACCGCTTGAGCGGCACCAAACTGTGGATCACCCACGCGCCGATTGCCGACATCATGATCGTCTGGGCCAAGGATGACGGCGGCGTGATCCGCGGCTTCATCCTTGAGCGCGGCATGAACGGCTTATCGACGCGCAAGATCGAAGGCAAGTTCTCGGTGCGCGCTTCACCCACCGGCGAAATTGCCATGGATAATGTGTTTGTGCCCGAAGCCAACCTGCTGCCTAACGTGTCCGGACTCAAAGGACCCTTCGGCTGCCTGAACAATGCGCGCTTCGTGATCTGCTGGGGTGCGCTGGGCGCAGCTGAAGCCTGCTGGCATACCGCACGGCAATACACCATGGATCGCCAGCAGTTCGGCAAACCGCTCGCGGCCAACCAGCTGGTACAGAAAAAACTTGCCGACATGCAATCCGAAATCGCGCTGGGCCTGCTCGCCTGCCTGCATGTCAGCCGGCTGCGCGACGAAGGTAAAGCCACGCCGGAAATGGTGTCACTGTTGAAACGTAACTCCACCGGCAAGGCGCTGGAAATTGCGCGCACTGCGCGCGACATGCTCGGCGGCAACGGCATCTCCGATGAATACCCGGTGATCCGCCATATGCTCAACCTCGAAACCGTGAACACGCTGGAAGGCACCCACGACATTCATGCGCTGGTGCTGGGGCGGGCGCAGACGGGATTGTCGGCGTTTAACTGACACGGCGGTGCCCGAGCCGCAGAAAAACCAGTACGGGCCGGAGATACTCGCGCGCATCGGCGGCAGGATAACGCTGGCATCTGAACTGGTAAGCGCACAATTCCGCACCCACCGCGAACCGCGTAAACTGCGCATACGCGGCTGATGGTCTCCATCACCGCTGTCCAACTGCCAATCCCGGCAGCCCCGACTTCACCCGCAGGGAGCCTGGCATGCTTGGCTACGAAGTCGAAACCGTCACCCGCCATGTCGGCGACTGGGATTGCCAACTGCGCACCCTGCGCGACACACAACAGTTTTCCGACACCGATGGCAGCGCCGAGCGCGCCGGTGTTTCGCCGGCGTCCTGGCCGTTGTTCGGAGTGCTGTGGCCGGCAGGACTGGCGCTGGCCGAAGCCATGGGCAGTTTTCCGATTGCAGACAAACGCATACTTGAAGTCGGTTGCGGCATCGGCCTCACCAGTCTGGTATTGGCGCATCGCGGCGCCGACATCACAGCCTGCGATCACCACCCGCTGGCCGGCGAATTCCTGCGCCACAACACGGAGTTGAACGGACTCGCATCCATTCCGTTTCAGACGGCGCGCTGGCTGGGCCCGAATCCGCTGCTCGGTCAATTCGATTTGATCATCGGCAGCGACCTGCTGTACGAACGCGATCATGCCGCGTTGCTCGCCGGATTCATCAGCCAGCACGCCCGCCCCGCTGCGCAGGTGCTGATCGCAGATCCCGGACGTGGTTACGTCAAACCGTTCAGTGCGCTGCTGGCAGCGCAAGGATTTGTACGCGCCGAACAGCGCCTGCCGATGGCAGGGTCAGTAGGCATGCCGCCATCGCGCGGACAGTTGTTCAGTTTTGTGCGGATGGCGGCGGCTACACCGGCTACGCAGAACTGAACGCCGTCCTCTGCTACCGACAACCGCCGGGTTTGTAGCTGCAGTCGATGCGACCCGCCGCTACATTTGCGAGCAGCCGGAATGCCGCAACCCGGATTATTACAAAATATGTTAATAATCAATAAGTTATAGTATTTCTCCCTTGTGGGGCCCGGCATCAGACTTGATTTCTATATAAATATATATATATACTTATTTCAATAGAAACATCGTTCCGGAGGCTTTATGGTTACCGCACCCGTCGCAGAAATCGTCCCCGCTGCAGAACGCCGACGCGTACTCACCGGCGCCACGCTGAAGGCTGCCGATCTGCTGGAAATCCCGCAGACCGTGCTCGCCAGACTGCTGGGCATCAGTGCACCGCAGGTCAGCCGCATGCGTCAGGGCGCTTACCTGCTGGACGAAAGCCGCAAGGAATGGGAACTGGCCGCGCTGTTCGTGCGCCTGTACCGGTCGCTGGATTCAATCACCGTGAACCGGTCTGACGAAGCGCAGGCATGGCTGAACAGCCGCAACCACGGGCTCAACGATGAAAAACCTGTAGCCTTGATTACCTCGGCGGCGGGACTGGTGCGCGTGGTCGATTATCTGGACGCGGCCCGCGCACGCGCTTGAGCACTCCATACAAAACCGAAAAACTGCGCGCCCGCGTCTGGCGCACAGTGGAAGCGCAGCACGTGGTTTCCACCATGCGCCTGGTCGAGCACAACCTCGCCGACCAGGCCATCCTGGAAAACATACTCGAAGCTTCCAAGCCACCCGTGCCGGAAGGCGCCCGCGGCAAACACTGGCTGATCGCCACGCCTTTTCGCTACACGCCGCCCCCGCCCGGCAGCCGCTTTCGCGCACCCCATGATCCGGGCGTGTTCTATGCCGCCTTCGAACACCGCACCGCCTGCGCGGAAATCGGCTACTGGCGCTGGCGCTTCGTACAGGACAGTGCGGGTCTATCCACGCTGGCAGCCAAACCCATGAGCCTGTTTGCGGCAGACGTCAAAGCCGTCGCCGTCGACCTGCGCAGGCCGCCGCTCTCACGCCAGCGCCGCACATGGACCGACCCTGACAGTTATGCAGAAACCCAGGCGCTGGCGCGCAAAGTGCGTGCCCAGGACATCGAAGCGATCGTGTATGAATCCGTGCGCGATCCGGAACACGGCGGTGCAGTGGCGGTGCTGGCACCGAAACCGCTCACCGGTCCCGTCGGCAATCCGCAAAGCTGGTTTCTGACGGTCACTGCAGACCACGCCATCTGGCAGCGTGAACCAGGAGAAAGTTTTCAGTTTGCTTTTGGCAAGCAACGCTAAAAACCGTACAGCGCGCCGTCACCCTGTTTGATGATGCCCTGCATGGCGCGCAGCAGACACACCTGGTTGGTGCCGTCCGAATGCAGGAAGCTGGACGCATCGCGCAGGTATTTCTCCACCGGATGGTCGTGCATGATCGAGGCGCCGCCCAGAATTTCGCCCGCCAGCCGGCAACACTCGAACGCCGTTTCCGACGCATTCACTTTCGCCAGCAGGCCCAGCGTCCGCGCTTCGGGCTGTTTACGGTCAGCCAGCCATGCCGCCTTCCAGATCTGCAGCCGCGCAGCATCGATTTTCATCTCCATCGTGGCCAGCATCATCGCCACCGCCTGCTGCTCGACGATGGGCTTGCCGCCCTGCACGCGTTTTTTGGCGTAATCAAGCGCATATTCATAAGCCGCGCGCCCCACGCCCAGTGCCGTGGCCGCGGCTTCCGCCTTGCTGCCCCACATGTAATCGCCGCGCAGTTTCCCGAGCAGCCCTTCGCCGACGAGAATGTTGGTTGCGGGCACGCGGCAGTTCTCGAAATGAAAAGTGCCGTTGGTGGCCAGGCGCTGGCTGCTTTTTTCATGGAAAAACCCGGCGCGAAAACCCGGAGCATCCGAAGGCACGATGAACACGCTGCCACCTTCGCGCAAGGTGCGCTGCGGATCGGTGCGTGCCACCACAAAATACAGTTTCGCCATGCAGCCGTTGGACACATAACGTTTGCTGCCGTTGATCACGTAGTGATCACCGTCGCGCACCGCGGTGGTCCTGAAATCGATGTCGGGCGAGTCGTAATAACCCTGATGGTCAGAGCCCGCGCCCGCTTCGGTAATGGCAATCGCCGTGGTGGCATCGGGATCGGCGACAAACTTCGGGATGAACCGCTGCTGCTGTTCGGTGTTCATTGCTTCACTGAACAGATGCGCCATCTTCCAGCATTGGTCCATGATCACTGCAAACCCCAGATCGCCGACCGCCAGTTCCTCACCCACCAGGCACATCGTAAAAATATCGCACTCGCCACCGCCAAAGGCTTTGGTCACCCCCATGGTGCGTATGCCCTGCCGGTCCGCTTCGCGTATCCAGTCCCAGGGTATGCGTTCCGCCGCAGTGGCCAGCCGGTCACGACGCGCGACATCCGGCCTGATGATGCTGCGAGTGAATTCACGCGCCAGGGCTCGCCAGCGCTGCTGCTCCGGGGTCAGGGTAAAGTCCATGGCTTTGCGTTCGCCTCCGTCAGATCGTTGATTATTGCGTCAGCCGCCATAACGATAACTCTTGTCGATGTCCGCGCGCGTGAGAATGCCGTAAGCAGGTGTGCCGTCCCAGGCAGACGGACGCAGCACATACAGTGCATCCGCGCCGCTGGCATCCATGGCTTCGAGGGCTTCCTGCAGCGTCGCCTCCAGGGCAATCGGTGCAACCTGCAGTCGCTGCGCCGGCACTTCCATCAGATCCATATCGGCGGCTTCAGGCGCTTCCATCATCTGCCGTGCCAGATCCATCGCCGGCAGTATCGCCGCAGGTCCATTGCTGCCGAGCACCAGTATCCAGCCCGGGCTGTGCGCCAGCGCCGCAGCTATGGCCTCGCGTGCAGCCTCCCGCGGCAATGCCACAACGCTGGCATCCATCACCGCACCCACACCAACGCGGCGCAGCGACTGCACGATGGGATCATGGCGATAGTCGAGACCGCGCGCGCGCATCAGCGTAATGAATATCGGCTGCTGGCCAAAAACCACGCGCGACACGCCATAGGCGGCAATCACTGCCAGCATGCCGGGCCAGATGATGTGGGGATTGCCGGTGAGTTCGAGCATGGCGGTCAATGCGGCCAGTGGCGCGTGCAAGGCACCGGCCATCATCGCGCCGAGCCCGATCAATGCATAGAGCGCCGGCGACGATACGCTGCCGGGCGCGAACCACTGCCCGAAAACACCCAGCGCGCTGCCCGCCGCCGCGCCGATCACCACCAACGGACCAATCAGGCCGCCGGGAATGCCCATGCCGATCGTGAGTCCGGTGGCCAGCAATTTGAAAAAGACGATGGCGAGCAGCGCTGATACCGCCACATTGCCGAACAGCGTGCTGCCCACCGTGTCATAACCCACGCCCATGATCTGCGGCGCCGGCCATGCGCACAGACCGGTCAATGCGCCCACCAGCAATGCGCGGATCCAGAACGACCAGGACTTGGTGCGCCGCGCCGTGTGGTCGATGAGGGCGATGAACGTAGCGGCCAGAATGCCGATGATCAGTCCCATGCCCAGCACATAAGGCAGTTCCCATACCGACTTGAGCACCACCGGCGGCACCGCAAAGGCCGTCGCGCTGCCGTAGGTGAGATGCGTGAGCGCCGTGGCGCTCACCGCAGCGAGGATCACCGGCGCAAAACCGATCACGGTGTATTCCATCAGCACCACTTCCATCGCGAATGCCACGCCGGCAAGCGGCGTGTTGAACGAAGCCGCAATCGCCGCGGCAACGCCGCAGCCGACGAGTATGCGCAGGCTGTTGTTGGGCAGCTTCAGATGCTGGCCGGCAAGGCTGGCGCTCGCCGCGCCGAGATGGATGGCGGGCCCTTCGCGCCCGACCGACAGGCCGGCGATGATGGCCACCGCACCGCCGATGAACTGCACGACCGCACCTTTTAACGGCAGCCGCCCCTGGTGATAAGCCAGGCGCTCCAGCACATGCACGGGCCCCACGTTGCGGGTTGCATCAGACAAACGGTGAAACAACGCGGCGATGAGCACTACCCCGACCATCGGAAAAATGAAGCGCGCAACGACCGAAAGGTCTTCGTAATTCTCCGTGCCACCCGGCGGCAGCAGCGCACCCTGCGCCAGCTCGAACACCGTCCTGAAGGCGATCATCACCACGGCCGCCAGCAAGCCGCAGACGATACCGAGCACGGCAAACTGCGGCAGCGCCTCCGCGCGTGACACGCGCAGGCGCTGCGCATCGAGCGCGCGGCCCAGCCGTCCACGCAGTTCATGCCACAGTGATTTCAAATCCAGCTTTCGTTGGTTGCGTACATCTGATAATGAGTAAACAGCCCTGCAGATTGGTTATACCGAATTGATTTCCGGCGGTATAGATCACCACAATGCCGGATATGCAGGTATAAACAATTTTTAACCGTCGGTCGGCGATTTCGCCACGAACCGCATGCCAATCTCCTGCGAGGCGCCGGGACGGTTTTCGACCGGGCCCTGCTGGCCCAGCAATTCCGTCAGTCCCGCACCGATCGCGCGCGGCGCCAGGTCGCCGAGGCCGCCTGCGGTGGTGTAGGGGAAAATGATACGGATGGGTTTGACTGGATAGCTCTGGGCCAGTACCACGGGCATGGAAAGCGCAGTAGTGACCACGATAGCAAGGCTACTCAATAAAATGCTGCGCATGGGACTTCTCCTCGTGTTATTCATAGCGTCTGGTGAAGGAAATTTTCGACGAGGGCACAAGAGAAAACCGTAGCCTCATAAGAAAAATGCTATTAAAGCTAATCCATTCAACTCGTCTCAGAGATATTTTCGGCGAATCATCCACTCAAACGCAAAGCCCCGCGATTATCGCAGGGCTTCACAGGATCGCCACATTGCTGTGGCCTCATTTCGTTGCGCTACCGCAACGTATGCCGATGCAAGTCACCGGCTTTGGGGTGAAACAGTAGTGATCTTCTTCTATAGAGACCCTCCTCTTGAAAGGATTGCTTCTGTTGAATTAGAACGGTAGGACTTTCCACTAGTTCAATTTGCCTCTTGCTGCTGGATTCCTTAGCCGGGCTTACGTGCCATGAAAGTGTAGCCGTAGACATCGAACTGCCGCGCATTCTTTTCACCTCGGGCGTCACCGAACGTGTCGAACGGCTTGCTCACCTCGATATCGACGAAGCCGGTTTCCTTCATCATCGCCTGCCAGCCTTCGCACGGAAGGCCACCGGCTATTCAAGCCGTCCAAAGGTCGATGTTGCGGACCGCCGACTCGGGCACAGGCTTACCGTTGGCGATGTCGCCGAACTGCAGACGGCCGCCGGGACGAAGAACCCGCCACAACTCGCCAAAGACCAGTTTCTTGTCTGCACACAGGTTGATGACGCCATTGCTGATAACAACGTCCGCCCAGCCGTCCTCTATCGGCATCTCTTCGAGAATACCCTCGAGAAATTCCACATGCGAGAGTCCCATGCGCTCCGTGGTTTCGCGGGATTTCCCCAGCATTTCTGGAAGCATGTCTATGCCGATTACCCGGCCTTCAAGACCAACCTGGTGCGCGGCGATGAAAGAGTCGAATCCACCGCCTGATCCTGCATCGACCACCTTCTCGCCCCGCATGAGCGTTCGGAGCAAGAACGGGTTTGCCACCCCGGCGAATGATTCGACGGCTGAATCCGGCATCGCGCTTACCACGGCCTGGTCATACCCTAGACGCTGCGCGAGCGGCCTTCCAGTATGAAAGTGAAATTCACCGTGCGGATTGCTTGCAACATCACGATATTTGTTCTTGACTTCTTCTCGCAAGGCGCTCGGGTCTACCGCCAAGGTTTCTATTTTCATAATCAGCTCCTCCTCGACAAATATCCTACTTTAACTAATCGCCTTTATCCACAACAGTTTTCTAAACAGTTACGGTTACTCGCAAGAAGGTGGCCGGAATTAAGGTGCTATCCTTATTCGGACTTTTATTGTGGCTGTTGAATAGTGTTTCCAACTCCATTTGAAGATCAGCGGCTTTGCCGGCTTTCTCAGCTGCTTCGAACGCATTCATTGTCGGACCATAATATTTTCTGAATGCAGCGAGGAACTCAGTGGCCGTGCGGCGTGTGTTGAAAGTAAAAGTTTCTTTGGCAAACGAAACTTTCTCTTTCGAGATGTCGGCACCTGTAAATCGTTCCAAAACTTGTTCCTCTATTCCCCAGGTCATAGGGCTAATAAAGCCTTCTGGTGGTGGCGGTGAGTATGAGGAACTAATTTTAAGAATTTGCGCTACCAAAGTAGGGTCGTTTGGAATCCAGTTTCCCATGATGATTCGGCCGCCACGGGGGGTGTAAGAAGTTTTGTGTAAACGGTCATTTGGCAGGAAACTGCCGTCCTTCAAGGAGTGATGATGACCGTAGCGAAACGCACCAAACGACCGAAGCCGAACGCCGAGCTGATGCAGTTGGCCG
>Ga0209390_10000266_pt1 | contig 98271 bp, 87 predicted proteins | sample BON01_FD_187212 | JGI IMG/M metagenome (GOLD analysis project Ga0209390, IMG submission 187212) | Freshwater microbial communities from Lake Bonney liftoff mats and glacier meltwater in Antarctica - BON-01 (SPAdes) (version 2) | ecosystem: Environmental > Aquatic > Freshwater > Ice > Glacier... | reverse complement strand
GCCTGATGAATCGCTGGCTCAAAATATATGGTGGATCGCTTTGATAGATTACTCATAAATGAGCCTCGTATAACGTTATAACATCATAACGTTACAATGCTGTGATGTCTAGAGGGCATTTAACGCCTCAGTATGCGGCAGACCGCGCGCAGCGTGGGGTGTCCGGTGGAAGCGCGTAGCGCTGGAACGAACATCACTGACTTGTTAAGGTGAGACACTCATGACCTCCGCAACGCCAACTGGTGCGACTCCGACCTCTCCTCGTTTGACTTGCGAATTGAAGAGAACTCCATGAAATATTCCTCCAATAACACCGCCCAGACTTGCGATCCCAGCTGAAACATCGTCGGAATCGATATTCTGACCAGACTCCATATCGAAGGTAACCAATCGTGGATCGGTGTGTATAAGAAGGTACTTGGTTCCTGCCTGAATAGAAAAGAAATTCTCAATAGTATTGCCGCTGATCTCGGATTTTGATGTTGGCAGCAGAGTACCCAAAAAATTCTTATCTTGGTCAAAGGCGGTAATGATTGGGTAAAGAATGTACTTCTTTCCTGATGGGGGTTTTATCAGATATCCATTCACTTGAACAACTTGGGAAGATAGTGCATTTTCAAATTCGACGGGATATGCATAACTCGTATAGTCTCCAAAATTTGTAAGTGCGCTTGTAGATTCCGAAACTAGCACGGCGTTTGCTAGTTCTGATTCTGAGCCCATACCAATAGGGAACATCTCAACTGCATCAAGCGCCTCTCGTGGTGAAACGGCCGATTCGAGTGCAGGTTTGCCATACAACTCTTGAGCGTTACTCGGAAATAAAACGACACTTACATCTGCAGTCGCAGCTGTGCTAAATATCAATAATGCTAAAACAATCCTGGCGTACATACTTTCTCCTTAACGCCCACAACAGAGGCAGCCGTTAGGCTGTCCTTTTCTGCTTGTGCTTGTTAGGCGCACTACTGTACGCATGTTAGTGCCGACCCTTTTGTCCATGTGAATTTTATCGGCTCCATATTTATCAGAGTATCATTCGCGTAGAAGTCTGGCATCTGAATAAATAGGTCCTGTTCAGTGAATTCCGGAATTGGATCGTGCTCCAACTGGAAGACATCACTCTTCCCCTTCCAGCGTGACCATTCCCCCCAGCCCATCTTGATACTATTGTAGCGGCCGGTACCTTGAACGCGCCCAAGGACGGAATATTGTGTCTCGGGAATACCGTACAGTTTTGACTCACTAGACATGCCGAATGTGCCTGTAGAAATGCTGGTGATTTCGATATCGCGGATTAGTTGAGAGTCCGCATCTAGAATTCGAACGAGATTCTTCGTTAGCTGAAATGACCTGTCATCTTCGATTCGAAATATTACAAAATAGGCATGCATTTCAAGTACAACTCCTGGCGCCACCTCTCTTCGAAAGATCGCGTCTCGGTGGCCGCAAGAACCAATTGAAACACGTTCTGAATGTACGACATCAGGAGAATAGAACTCACTAGTGGTAGTACAACCGATTAGCGACAACAGCATAAGGATCGCGCCGAATCTAATCATGTGCGCCTAACGCCAAAAGCATGCGCGCGCGTCAGCGTGTCGCTTGCCTTTTCTTGTTACTGATGCGGCTGGATGACCCTGCCACGGAGACAGAAGCCTGAGCGCCAGCGAAGGCCTTTGCGTGAACGAAGCTGACGGGCTAACCGAATGCACGTTTAATGAAGCTCCTTGCAACAGCGTGACCGAACGAAACCGTTGACCCAGATACTACGCCAGAATTCTCTACCGGACTACCCACCTGGAACTGGCACGAACCTGAAGGAAACAACGATGCTCACGCACCAATGTTGTTCGCGAACGCCGCTCAGTAACAGTTAAGTATGAGGAATCGGTCAGACACCCCAATTCCATATAAAGTAATTTTCATTCACCGATTTAAAACAAATATTCCAAAGATAACAACCACTTCCGCTAGTGGAGTCATTGCCAGGCGTAGATACATGGAATTTTTGAGAGCAAGAACTCATCATTTCCAGCCAGAGTTTCTGAAGGTTAATACTGGAAAGTTTCGTAAAATCAAACTCTTAGCTGTCCCTTATCTTTCGTCGCAGATAATTCCGTTGAAAAATCGCCTTGAAAAATACAGATTCTCATATACTGTATATATATACAGCATATGAATAGGCGCGCAACGTGGACGATATTCGCCCGGCAATTCCTTCTGGCTCACAACGGTTTATCCATTGTCTTCAACGCAGTCTGCGGGACAAGGGTTATGCCTACCAAACCGAAAAAACCTATATTCACTGGATAAAGCGTTTTGTCGTTTTTCACAAGAAGCAGCACCCGAAAAGTATGGGCGCGCAGCACATCAACCAGTTCCTCAGCTCTCTGGGGCATGATCGGCATTGCTCTCCTGCCACGCAGCGTATCGCGCTCAATGCAATCATTTATCTGTATCGCAAGCATCTGCAGATAGAACTGGAGCCGTTAGACTTTGAAAAGGCTCCTCAGCGGCGGCGTTTGCCTGTGGTACTCACTCATGCAGAGGTGAAAAGTGTTTTTGAGCACCTACATGGCAAGCACCGGCTTATGGTGGAACTTCTTTACGGCTGTGGTCTGCGCTTGAATGAGCTGCTGTCTCTGCGGGTGAAAGATCTGGACTTCGAGCTTTCCACAATCACTGTACGTTCCGGAAAGGGCGACAAAGACCGAGTCACCCTTATGCCACAAAGTCTGAGAGAGCGCCTGCAATTACAAATAGAAAGTACTGCTCTACTACACCAGCAAGACCTCCGTGACGGCTATGGAGAGGTCTATATGCCGAACGCGCTGGCTAGAAAGTATCCCCGCGCTGCACGCGAAATCGGCTGGCAGTTTTTGTTCCCTGCCACCAGTATCGGGCGCGACCCGCGCAGCGGTGAGTTACGACGCCATCATCTACACAACACCACCCTGCGAAAATCCATCGGGCACGCCCGACGCAAGGCGGGCATCACTAAGTCCGTAAAGTGCCACACTTTCCGTCATAGCTTCGCCACGCGTTTACTACAGCAAGGCTACGACATCCGCACTATTCAAAAACTACTAGGCCACAGCGATGTCCGCACCACAGAAATTTACACCCATGTATTGGGCCGTGGTGCTATGGGTGTCATCAGTCCGGTTGATGGCTGACCATGTCCTACGCCGAACTCCACTGCCTCAGCTGCTACAGCTTCCTGCGCAGCGCTTCCCACCCCCATGAACTGGTGGAGCGCGCCGCTGCGCTGGGTTATTCGGCGCTGGCTATCACCGACGAGTGTTCTTTCGCCGGCATTGTGAAGGCGCATGTGACGGCAAAGAAACTGGGCCTGCAATTGATCATCGGCAGTGAACTGCTGCTGGAGGAAGGGCTGCATCTTGTCGTGCTGGTGCCATCACGGCAGGCCTATAGCGAACTGTCTGGCCTTATTAGTATGGCGCGTAGGCGCAGCCCCAAGGGTGAGTACCGGGTGGCGCTGCGGGATGTCATTTTTCATCTCAAACGCTGCCTGCTGATCTGGTTGCCCCGCTGCGACGACGAACACAGTCACGCCTACGGCTTGCAACTGAAGCGCCTGTGCAAGGACCGCCTGTGGCTAGGCGTGAGCCACCTGCTCGGCAATAACGAAGTACAGCGCTACCTTGAGCTGCAAGGGCTGGCGCAGGAACTGGGCATCCCAATGGTGGCCTGCGGCGACGTGCGTATGCATGTTGCCACGCGCAAACCGCTGCACGATGTACTCACCGCGCTGCATCACAACACCAGTATCGCGCAGTTGGGCAAACGGCGTCTGGGCAATAGCCAGCAACATCTGCGCACACTGGAGAAATTGCAACGCCTCTACCCTCCCGCACTGCTGGATGAAACGTTGCGCATCGCCAACCTGTGCCATTTCAGCCTGGACGAATTGCGTTATGAGTATCCCGAGGAAGTGGTGCCGCCAGGCTACAACGCCAACTGTTACCTGCGCGAGTTAGTGGCGCAGGGCTCTGCCGTGCGCTGGCCGCAGGGTGTGCCTGCTGAAGTACAACAACGTATCGCCACCGAGCTGGCACTGATAGAGGAACTCAACTACGAGTACTATTTTCTCACCGTATACGACATCGTGCGCTTTGCCCGCGCCCGCGACATTCTGTGCCAGGGACGTGGCTCGGCGGCTAACTCGGTGGTGTGTTACTGCCTGTTCATCACTGAAGTATCACCCGATCAAATCTCGCTGCTGTTCGAGCGCTTCATTTCACGCGAGCGCGACGAGCCGCCGGATATCGATGTGGACTTTGAGCACGAGCGACGCGAGGAAGTCATTCAGTACATCTATGAAAAGTACTCCCGTAAACGCGCAGCGCTCGCCGCCACAGTGATCACCTACCGCTCGCGCAGCGCGGTGCGCGACGTGGGCAAAGCACTGGGGCTGGACCCTGTGTTCGTGGATGATCTGGCCAAATCCATGGCCTGGTGGGATCGCACGACAGACCTGGCCAAACGCTTTGAAGAACAGGGCGTCAGCGGGCACAGCAGGCAGGCAGAACTATTTTATTCGCTGGTGCAGCAGATACTGGGTTTTCCCCGGCACCTGTCGCAGCATGTGGGGGGGTTTGTTATTACACGCAGCCCTATCTCCACCCTGGTGCCGGTGGAGAATGCCAGTATGGCTGATCGCACGATCATTCAGTGGGACAAGGAAGACATCGAGTCCATGGGCCTGCTCAAGGTGGATGTGCTGGCGCTGGGCATGCTGTCGGCTATCCGTAAGAGCCTGCAGATGGTGAATCGCTACTGCCCCACCATTAAAACTGTGAGTGACATCCCGAAGGAGGATGCGTCCACCTACCGCATGTTGCAGCAGGCCGACAGCCTCGGGGTGTTCCAGATCGAGTCGCGCGCGCAGATGTCGATGCTGCCGCGGCTCAAGCCCAATTGTTTTTATGATCTTGTCATTCAAATCGCCATTGTGCGCCCCGGCCCAATACAGGGCGACATGGTGCACCCCTACCTACGGCGCAAGGCGGGGCTGGAGGCAGTCACCTACCCCAGCGAAGACATCAAGGCGGTGCTGGAGCGCACTCTGGGTGTGCCTATTTTCCAAGAGCAGGTGATCAAGCTGGCGATGGTGGCCGCGGGCTTTTCCGGCGGCGAGGCAGACCAACTGCGCCGCGCCATTACCAACTGGGGCAAGAACAGCAAGCTGCTCACCTTCGAGAAGAAGCTCACCCACGGCATGATCGAGCGTGGCTACAGCGAAGATTTCGCCCACCGCCTGTTCGAGCAGATCAAGGGCTTTGGCGGTTATGGTTTTCCAGAATCGCACTCCGCCAGCTTCGCACTGCTGGCCTATTTCTCTGCCTGGCTCAAGCGCCATCATCCGGCGGCGTTTTTTGCCGGCCTGCTCAACAGCCAGCCGATGGGGTTTTACAGCCCCTCGCAATTGATTCAGGATGCGCGCCGCCACGGTGTCGGCGTGTTGCCTATCGACGTTAACCACAGTGACTGGGATCACCAGTTGCTGGGCCGGCAGTTGCCGAGTCAGGGCTCGGCGCAAAATCCCCAACCGACACTGCGGCTGGGCTTGCGTCTGGTGAGAGGACTGAGTCGCGAGGGCGCGCAGCGCGTGGTAGAAACGCGGCAACGCCAGCCGTTTCGCCAGATCAGCAACTTGCGCCAGTGGGCCGCACTGGACAAGCGCGACATGGAGGCGCTGGCAGATGCCGATGCACTGCAATCGTTGAGTGGTCATCGCCATCAGTCGCAGTGGCAGATCATGGCGCTGGAGTCACCCAAGCCTTTGCTGCGCGAAGAGCAATATCAGGCCGCCAGCTACTTCGATGACGGTGTGCAGTTGCCAACGCCCCAGATAGCCGAGGAAGTGCTCTCGGACTACCGCGCCACCGGCCTCACCCTGCGCGCTCATCCCATGAGCCTGCTGCGCGATCGCTACCCGTTCAATCGCTGCAAGCGCCACACCGATCTGGCCGCGATGGGCAACAAGCGTTTCGTGCGCATCGCGGGCCTCGTCACCTGCCGCCAACGTCCCGGCACCGCCTCAGGCGTGCTGTTCCTCACACTGGAAGATGAAACCGGCAACAGTAATATCGTGGTGTGGAAACGCACGCAGGAACATTTTCGCCAGGCGCTGATGGGCGGAAAGTTGTTGTTGATAAAGGGCATTGTGGAGACCAAGGACAACGTCATCCACGTGATCGCCGGCGCCCTGTACGACTACACCAACGAGCTGGAACAGCTGCGTGTGCAGTCGCACGATTTCCACTGACGCAGGCAGCAAAAGCCTACAACGGCGAACGCCCCTTATTCGCGGCAATACGCATACGCAATGCATTGAGCTTGATGAAGCCCTCCGCATCGGCCTGATTGTAAGCGCCGGCATCCTCCTCGAAGGTAGCCATGCTCTCGTCGAACAGGCTGTCATTTGACTGACGACCCACAACGATCACATTGCCCTTGTAGAGTTTGAGCCGCACCTTGCCGTTGACCACGCCCTGTGATTCGTTGATGGCGGTTTGCAGCATCTTGCGCTCCGGCGACCACCAATAACCGTTATAAATCAGCTTGGCATAGCGCGGCATTAGTTCATCTTTGAGGTGTGTCACTTCCCTGTCCAGGGTGAGCGACTCGATCGCACGGTGCGCCTTTAGCAAGATGGTGCCGCCGGGAGTCTCATAGCAGCCACGGGCCTTCATACCCACGTAGCGGTTTTCGACGATATCGGCGCGACCGATACCATTGGCTCCGCCCACCTTGTTGAGGTGCGCGAGCAGGGTCGCGGGGCTCATGGCCTCGCCATTGACGGCCACCGGGTCGCCGCACTCAAAATCCAGATCGATATAGGTCGCTTCATCCGGTGCGGCCTCGGGGCTCACGCTCCAGCGCCACATCTCCTCTTCAGGCTCGTTCCAGGGGTTTTCCAACTGATCGCCCTCGAAGGAAATGTGCAGCAGGTTGGCATCCATGGAATAGGGGGATTTCTTTTGTGCATTGGCAAAATCCACCGGGATATTGCGGCTCTTGCAGTAGGCCATCAGGGATTCTCTGGACGTCAGGTCCCATTCACGCCAGGGGGCAATCACTTTGATGCCGGGCTTGAGGGCATAGGCGCCGAGCTCAAAACGCACCTGGTCATTGCCCTTGCCAGTAGCGCCATGAGAGATGGTGTCGGCGCCGGTCTCGTTAGCAATTTCAATCAGGCGCTTGGCAATCAGGGGACGCGCAATAGACGTGCCCAGCAGGTACTCGCCCTCATAGATCGTATTGGCGCGAAACATGGGGAAAACGAAATCGCGCACGAACTCCTCGCGCAAATCATCGATGTATATTTCCTTAACACCCATCGCCTGTGCCTTGGCGCGCGCCGGCTCTACTTCCTCGCCCTGTCCGATATCGGCAGTGAAGGTCACCACCTCGCAGCTATAATTGTCCTGCAACCAACGCACAATAACCGAGGTGTCCAGACCACCCGAATAGGCCAGCACTACTTTATTTGTCTCAGGCATGTCACGCTCTCCAGCAAGGGGATGAAAAAAAGGCGCCCAGTTTAACGCCCGGCAGTGGCAATTCCCAGTCTGCACTGCCTGAAAATTGTCCAGCACCATACGGCCACGAATCCTTTTGTGATAGCATCTGCGCCTGCCTTTACTCCATAAGGATCCCCGTGATCGATCTGACGATTACCCGCCCCGATGACTGGCACGTGCACCTGCGCGACGGCGATGCCCTACAACAGACCTGCGCCGACATGGCTCGCTACTTTGGGCGGGCCATTGTCATGCCCAACCTCTCGCCACCTGCGGTGACGGTCGCGCAGGCGCTCGCCTATCGAGCGCGCATAATACAGGCAATGCAGGCTCTGCCGCGCCAGTTTGAGCCGCTGATGACCCTGTACCTCACCGATCAGACTGACGCCAATGAGATTCATCTGGCGGCCAAGACAGAGGGCGTGTATGCGGTAAAGTTCTACCCCGCTGGCGCTACGACCAATTCCGCCGCCGGCGTGAACAAACTTGAAGCTCTGTATCCAACGCTGGCCGCAATGGAAGAAGCAGACCTGCCATTACTCGTCCACGGCGAAGTCACTGATCACGAAATCGACATCTTTGACCGTGAGAAGGTTTTTATTGACCGCCACCTCGCACCGATCACACAGCGCTTCCCCGCGCTACGCGTCGTGCTGGAACACATCACTACCTCTGATTCCGTGGATTTTGTGAACGCCTCTGCAGATAACGTTGCCGCGACGATCACCGTTCATCACTTGCTGTTCAATCGCAATGACATGCTGGTCGGCGGTATTCGCCCGCATTATTACTGTCTGCCCATACTCAAACGTCACAGCCACCAGCAGGCATTACAGGCAGCCGCTGTTTCAGGCAATCCTAAATTCTTCCTCGGCACAGATTCTGCACCACACAGCACCGCCAGCAAGGAATCAAGCTGCGGTTGTGCCGGGGTGTACTCTGCCCACGCGGCGATAGAGCTGTATGCGGAGGTTTTTGAACAGTTGCAGGCATTGGACAAACTCGAAGCCTTCGCGTCGCATTTTGGGGCGGACTTCTACCGCCTGCCGCGCAACACAGACACCATTACGCTGCGCAAAAAAAGCTGGAAGGTGCCCGCACAGTATCCGCTGGGCACCTCCGCACTGACGCCGTTGCGCGCTTCACAGACGGTTGATTGGCAGGTTGTGGGCAGTGGAGAAGCACATGCCTGAACACCACATCAGCGACCGCTTCCGCGGCTTCCTGCCGGTGGTTATCGACGTGGAGACGGGGGGCTTCATCGCCAGCACTGACGCCCTGTTGGAAATAGCCGCGACCACTTTGCGCATGGATGAAAACGGAGTGTTGGAAGTACACCGCACCTACGATTTTCACGTGCAGCCTTTTGTCGGCGCCAATATCGAACAATCGGCACTGGACTTCACCGGCATAGACCCGTATCACCCGTTCCGCGAGGCAGTAGCCGAAGAGGCAGCACTGGAAGAACTGTTCACTGTCGTGCGCAAGGAAATGCGCGACCAGAAATGCACCCGCGCCATTTTGGTGGGTCACAACGCACACTTTGATGCCGGTTTCCTCACGGCCGCCGCAGAGCGCTGCGCGATCAAGCGCAATCCGTTTCACCCGTTTTCTTTTTTCGACACCGCCACGCTCTCCGGGTTAGCCTTTGGGCAAACAGTGCTCGCCAAAGCCTGCGCCGAGGCGGGAATTACGTTCGACAACAACGAGGCGCATTCTGCCGCGTACGACGCGGAACGCACCGCAGAACTGTTTTGTGACATCGTTAATCGCTGGAGGGAGTGTGGTGGCTGGATACCGGACTTCGGCTGATACGTCGGGCGAACAGTACTTACTCGTCCTGACCGCCAATCTGGTTTAAAACGGCCTGCAGCTCTGCCATCAGGTCGTCGATAGTGTCGATGCCGAGCCATTCGTATTTCAGCGCTTCATCCAAAGGCAGCAGCTGTAGCAATGTGTAGGCAACCTGCCAGGCATCGTTGTAATCCACACGCAGATTCATGCGCTCAACATGCGGATGCGTCTCCAGGCTACGCAATACGTCGAGCAATGGTAGCCAGGTTTCAGACAGCGGCGCCGATGTCATCGCGGGGTGCTGCTCTACTTGCCCCACCACCAGGCCGTTACTGCGTGTTTGCGTCTCAAAAAGATCAAAACGCTCGCCGCCCTCAATGGTGATGCCGAGCAGCCCATTGGGCAATTGGTCCCAATCGACAATCCGCGCGCAGGTGCCGTAATCGCCAAGCTCAGGGGACGCGCGGCCGCGCTGCGCAATTTCTGCGCCTTGGCGAATCCACACCACACCGAACGGGGTTGTTGACTTCATGGAATCGCGCACCAGATCCAGGTAGCGCGGCTCAAATATTTTTAGCGCCACGCGGCCGAAGGGCAGCAACACCCCGGACAGTGGAAACAGCGGTAACTCAGTCATCCTGGGGATCCTAAAGGCATTGGGTCGGGCACGCTTTGCACTTCGAGTTGCGCCAGTCTCGTCAGGGCCTGCTCGCGGTTATCGCCACAATATTCTTCCTCTGCCATGAACGCATCGCACACAGCGGGACGGCGCGGATCACCATGCAAGACGCAAAGCATGGCCGGACTCAGATGGACACACGGCACGCTGGCCGGTTTTCCGCCGGGCATACCGAAGAACGGTGTAGAAATGGAGATAGCGATACAGCAGGCACCACACCTTGTGCGGCACTGCATTAGCGACGCATCCCGCGCATTAAAGGATGATACTGGCCGCTACCTGTCACTGGGCCTGGCCCTCAGGGCCCAACGGTTGGAACACTATAATCAGACGCGGCAGCAGCAGTAACGCACCCAGTACCGCCGCAATCATCGCCAGCACCGTCAGCAGGCCGAAGTAAATACTCGGATTAAAATTGGACAAGGTTAGGGTAGAAAACCCGATCACCACCGTCAGCGTGGTGTAGTACATGGCGCGGCCAATACTGTTATGGCAGCGGTACATACTCAGGCGATAGTCCCGGTCCACCGCAAATTCCTTCATGAATCGATGCACATAGTGAATACAGTCATCGACGCCGATGCCGACCACAATGGCTGCAATCGTAATGGTCATGATATCCAGGGGTATGCCCACCAGCCCCATCACCCCCAAGACAATGCCGGCGGCCAGCGCATTGGGCGCCAGCGTGATTAGCGCGATTGGCACCGAGCGAAATAACAGCATGAACATCAAAAAGATCGCGCAGAACACCGCACCGAGTGTCAGTATCTGTGACCGAAACAAGCTTTGCAGAACATTGTTGTATAGCACCAGCATCCCGGTAAATTGCACACGATCAGGAGACAGCCCTAATGAACCCTCAAGCTCCTGGCGCACTTCGCGCAAAAATTCATCGCGGCGCAGGTCTTTGCTGGTTTCTTTCACACGCACAGTCAGCCTCGCCTGCTGCGTGTTCTCAGAGTAATAGGGGGAGACCATGAGCTTCTTCATGTCATCGGGGAAGCTCTTCTGCACAATCGCCAACTCCACACCACCGATGTCCTCACCCATAAGGTTCTTGACCACTGAGAATACCGTCGACAACGACAACACCTTGCCGGTTTCGGGCAGAGAATTAACGTAGTTATGGATTTTATCGAGTTCACGCATACCCGCCAGGCTAAACCAGTAGCTTGGCTTGAAACTGTCTTCCACACTGACAAAATCCACGTCACTGCCGAACTCATCGTCCCAATCGTCATCACCACCGGCAAAGGCATTATCGTTGCCCAACTGATCGTCTGCAGGCGTACCCTCTGCTGCGGCTACAGGAACATTCTCCAGGCCGGGAAGCGGAGTATCGTCAAGCGGCGGAGTGATGATGATATCGAGCGGAATCGTACCCCCGAGCATGGTGTCGAGCAGTTCCATGCCCTGATATATTTCCGTCGACTTGCTGAAGTAGTCGATGAATCGGTTTTCCACTTCGAGACGACTAATGCCCACCCCGGTCAGCACCACCACCAGCGCCGTCACCACCAGGATGCTGCGGCCATACTGATCGGTGATGCGCGCGAAATAACCCGTCAGCGCAGGGTCGCTGCCCGCGTGGCGATGCGCCCTACCCTCCGGCCAAACGAGCATCAAACAGGGCACTACGATAAACGCTGTTAGCAATGCAACGCACACACCTACTGTCATCATCCAGCCAAAATCGATCACCGGTTGAATACCTGACACCACCAATGACATAAACGCCACGATGGTCGTGATGCTGGTATAAAAACAGGGTACCGCCATCAGCCCCATGCTTTTTGACACGCGTTCGCGCACGTCACCGTCTGGCTGCTGCGCATGCAACTCGCGGTAGCGCACCACCAGGTGAATCACGATGGACAGTGTAATGATCAGCAACACCGCCACGAAGTTGGACGAGATGACAGTCATCCGCCAGTCCAACGCGCCCAGCAAGCCCAGCATCAGCGTCACTGTGACGCCGCAGGTCACGAGTGGAATCACCACCCAGCGCACGCGACGAAAAACTACTGCCATCACCACCGCCATAATACCCAGGATAGCGCTGCCAAAAACCACAAGATCGCTGGCCACGAAACTGACCATGTCGGCGGTAATCATCGGCACACCGCCGACGAAGAGGCGCGCATCGCCCCGGTATTGCGCCGCGATGTCGCGCACGTGTTGCACCAACAGTGCATCACGTTCTAACACAATCGACGAGCGCGCCCTAAAGGCGGCTTCAACTGCGCTCAACTCTGCGTCTTCGGCGGGGGATAACGTCTCTTTGCCGCGCTTGATACGCAGCGCTTCGCGTTGCTGTAATAGAGTGAAATAGCGCTCATCGCGCTCCAGATTGATCTGCACAGCACTGACGAGGCCGTCGCGACTGACCAGCAGGTCGGCATAGATCGGACTGGTAGTGAACTCACGCAACACCATATCCAGGTCGAGGCCAGGCTGTTGCAGCGTTGGCAGCGGGTCGCTGGCCGTCATATCCGACAGCGTTACCGGTGGGCTCTCCAGTAATGGCACATCCAAAATGGTGACGACACTCGACACGCCCCCCAGCGCACGCAGGGCCTCCGCCATCTCCTGCAACGGCTGCAGGGATTGCGGTGAAAGCAGCGGCGCATTGGGCTGCCACGTGATCAGCAGGAAATCTTCTGTGGCGTACTCTGTCGTGACCTGCCGGTAAAACTCCAATGAGGGGTCGCCCTGCAACATCAGTGAATCAGCGGATGCATCGAGTTTAATTTTACTCAGTTGTGTCGCCATACCCGCGGTAAGCAGCGCCACCAGTAGCAGGGACAGCCAGGGCCGCCGCAGGACCAACGCGTCGTAAACGGACATCCATTTTGGCTTCATAGGGGTGACGCGCCCTGCAAATGGTCCATAAGTTTTTGATGAATTCCGCCAAAACCGCCGTTGCTCATGATCACTACCTGATCACCCGGGCGCGCCTCTTTGGCAACCTGTAATACCAGCTCGTCGACATCGCTTACCACCGTCGCCGGCACCGGGCTTTCTGCCACCAGCGACTCCAGCGACCAGTCGATACCCGCGGGCTGAAACCAGTATATCCTGTCTGCCGCTGCCGTCGCCGCCATCAACTGACCGCGATGCTCTCCCATACGCATGGTATTGGAGCGAGGCTCTATCAGCGCTATCACACGGCCACTGTCGGCGCGCGCGCGCAGTCCTTGCAAGGTGGTAGCAATAGCGGTGGGATGGTGGGCAAAGTCGTCATAAACCGTCACACCGCCGGGACTACCCAGCACCTCAAGCCGGCGCTTAACACCTTTAAATTGTGCCAGTGCCGCGGCAGAAAATTCCGGCGCAACACCCACATGGCGCGCGGCGGCCATGGCCGTCAGCGCGTTTTCAACATTGTGCTGGCCACACTGGGACCAATTCACATCAATTGCTTGCCCTGCGCTGGGCAACACGCGAAACGCCGAGCCGTCATCTGCGAGTAATTGTGCGCGCCAGTCGGCCGCGCAGTCTTCACCAATGCCAAAGGACGTGACTGGCGTCCAGCAACCCATGGCAAGGGTTTCGTCAATCGCCGGCACACCGTGGCGATAGACGATAAGCCCCTCACCCGGCACACAGCGCACCACATGATGGAACTGCCGCTGTATCGCCGCCAGATCAGGAAATATATCGGCGTGGTCAAATTCCAGGTTATTGATGGCCAGCGTACGCGGGCGGTAGTGAACAAACTTGGAACGCTTGTCAAAAAACGCTGTGTCGTATTCGTCGGCTTCCACCACAAAGAAACTGGAGTCACCGCCGCGCGCCGAGACGCCAAAATTGCCAGGCACCCCGCCGATCAGAAAACCCGGCGCCATACCGGCATGTTCCAGTATCCAGGCCAGCATACTGCTGGTAGTGGTTTTACCGTGGGTGCCGGAGACAGCGAGCACCCATTTATCCTTTAACACGTGCTCTGCCAGCCACTGTGGACCGGAGGTATAGGGCAGCCCGCTACTCAAAAGGTATTCAACCAGAGGATTGCCGCGTGTCATGGCATTGCCCACGACCACTGTATCCGGCTTCGGCTGCAGGTGCTCTGGCAAGTAGCCTTCCATCAGCTCAATGCCGGCTGCACGCAACTGTGTACTCATGGGCGGATATACGCTGGCGTCGGAGCCGGTCACCCGGTAACCCAACTCCCTGGCGAGCAGTGCAATACCGCCCATGAAGGTCCCGCAGATACCGAGAATATGAATGTGGCCTGTCAAAAAACCGCTCCTTTCAAGCAGCGCGCATAGTAGCATGGGTGTGACGAGGACCACAGTAACAGGGACAAAACGAGCGCTGCTGTCCACAAGCCGTCGTAATTGCCGTATCATCCCGCCACGCACAGACTAATATCATTAATTGACCGGGCCACGGACCGCGCCCGTCATCAGGAACGGACCAGCACATGCCAGCGAAGAACGCCTTCTACGCCCAGTCCGGTGGGGTGACTGCCGTCATCAACGCCACGGCCTGCGGCCTTATCGAAACTGCCAGAAAGAACCGCTCACAGATCGGCAAAGTCTACGCCGGACGCAACGGCATCATCGGGGCACTGTGTGAGGATCTGATCGACACTAGCAAGGAGAGCGCCAGCGCCATTCGCGGCCTGCTGACCACTCCCGCCGGTGCCTTTGGCTCTTGTCGGCACAAACTGCAGAGCCTGGAGGACAATCGGGCAGAGTATGAACGCCTGATCGAAGTCTTCAAAGCACACAATATCGGCTACTTCTTTTATAACGGCGGCGGCGACTCCGCGGACACCTGCCTCAAGGTCTCGCAGTTAAGCCAGACAATGGGCTATCCCTTGCAAGCCATCCATATACCTAAAACCATCGATAACGACCTGCCACTGACCGACAACTGCCCGGGTTTTGGCTCGGTCGCCAAGTACATCGCTATCTCCACACGCGAAGCGGCTATGGATGTGGCTTCGATGTGCGAGACCTCCACCAAAGTGTTCATTCTGGAGGTCATGGGCCGTCACGCGGGCTGGATCGCCGCAGCCGGCGGACTCGCTGCCACGCAGGAAGGCGATGCGCCGCATATCATCCTGTTCCCGGAAATCGCCTTCAATCGCGATAAGTTTATGGCACGAGTACAGCGCACTGTGAAGCGCCACGGCTACTGCGTGATTGTGGCCTCCGAAGGTGCGCAATATAAAGACGGCACGTTTTTGGCTGAATCAGAGCTCAAGGATGCCTTCGGCCACAGCCAGTTGGGCGGCCTCGCTCCGCATCTGGCACAAATGATCAAGACAGAGTTCGGTTACAAGTACCACTGGGCAGTGGCAGACTATCTGCAGCGCTCCGCGCGACACATCGCCTCGCAGACGGATGTCGACCAGGCGTATGCGTTGGGCAAGGCGGCGATTGAGCTTGCCTTGCGCGGCCACAATGCCATTATGCCCTGCATCGTGCGCGGTAAGGGCAAGCGCTACAGCTGGTCGATCGGCGAAGCACCGCTGGAAAAGGTCGCCAACCGCGAGAAAAAAATGCCGCGTAACTACATCACTCGCGACGGCTTCGGGATTACCGAGGCCGCGCGCGATTATCTGGCGCCACTGATTGCCGGCGAGGCCTACCCCCCTTACAAGAATGGCCTGCCAGACTATACGCGCCTGAAAAATCTGGCGGTGCCGCGCAAACTCAAAACTCGCTTTAAACTGTAGGGAACAATCTCCAGGCAAAGCGGATTTTTGTCCGCTTCGAAGAAGATTTTACCTGCCTTAATCGGTACAATGCGCGCCTTCTGAATCGGCCAACACAGCACGCACGAACCCTAATAACTTCATCCCAATCACTTCGAGGACTTTTCATGTACAACAACACTGAATTTAACCGATGGCGCCGTCACCCCTGGCACGGCCTGAACGTCCGCAGAGATGGCATGGCAGAAGACCATGTTCAGGTTTACATCGAAATGACCCCAACCGACGTGGTCAAGTATGAACTGGACAAGGCGTCCGGCTTCCTGATGGTGGACCGCCCACAGCGCGCCACCTCAAACCCTCCGGCATTGTACGGGTTTATCCCCCGCACCTACTGCGCTGAAGAAGTGGCCAAACGGTGCCCGGATGTGGATGTAGCCGACGGCGATCCGCTGGATATTTGTGTTTACTCTGAGCGCAACATCACACGTGCGGATATCGTGCTGAGGGCGCGCGTGGTGGGCGGCATTCAGATGATTGACGGCGGCGAAGCTGACGACAAAATTGTGGCTATTCTGGAAGGCGACAATATTTGGGGTGACGTGCACGACATCGCCGACCTCCCCGCCATCAAGGTAGAACGCCTGCAGCACTATTTCTCAACCTACAAGATGATCCCTGGCAAACAGAACAACGTCAAAGTGGACTATGTTTACGGTCGTGATGAGGCACTGAAAGTGATTGCCGCCGCGGAGCTGGATTACCAGAATCATTACGGACATCTGCACCAACAAGCAAAAGCCAAAGAATAAATCTGCGCTATGGCGTCTGCCGCACTGAGGATTCCTCGGCGGCAGACGTTTCTACCCCCGCACCGGCCACGCTGCACCTATCGCATGACTGTTACACCAATCGTTAGGGACATGCACATAACGCGCCATCAGCTGTTGCCAATTTTCTTCAATCTCCGCGCGCAGTAGCATTTCTTCACTCACATCGTCACAGTCCCAACAGGCTGCCAGCAACGCAGCATCGCACTGCTGCGCGCAGCTTACCGAGAGCGGCGCGTAGCTCAGATGCCAGCGCTCCGAGGCAACACCTCCGCGGTCCTTACCGTAGGGACGATAGAATCCGTGCGATGTCGCCGTGGCCATGCGCTCGTCCAGCCAGCGGTGCAGCGGATCAAACAGGCCGCCCGGGGCCACCTCCGCCGGGGATAACTGCAGCTGATACTGCGTGGGCAACGCAGCCGCGTCGAACACATCAAGATCGGTACCCCAATGGTGGCGCGACGTGCCCGGTATGGCAGAGAAGCGCATGATCGCATGCAGTGTCTCAAGCGCTGTTAACGACGCTATACAGACGTCACAACCGTCATCATCGTGCACCGCTCGCACGCCGCTGGCTTTGCCATTCCAGATGACCACCTGACGGGCAAATGACCGAAAACTACTGCCGATGGCCAACTCGAAACCCGCCTCGCGCGCGTCAGCCTGCAAGACCGCAAAGGCCTGTGCAACCTCACTCTGCAAACGGTGACCATCAGGCAGCGTAAGCAAATGACTGTCCTCCCGTCCCGTCAACTGATTAGGAGTGAGCGCACTGGGCATTATTAGTCTCTCCTCAAAAGCGGCTTGATCCTCACACCGGATGCGGCACAATACCGTCCGACGCAACACATCCTACCGCGAACCCCAAAAAAGCAGTACTGCATGAGCCTGATCGGCAACATCGACGATTTTCCCGACAACAGCACGCACAGTATCAAAGCGGGACACCTGTCACTGTTAATTGTGCGGCGCGCCGGGCAGGTTTTTCTCTACGAAAACCTGTGCCCGCATACGCGCGAGACGCTGGACCCCGAGGGCGGCTCGCTGGCCATCAGCAACGGCCTCCTTATCCAATGCCAGCGCCATGCCGCTGAGTTTATTGCCGAAACTGGCGAATGTTTGGCGGGCCCCTGCCAGGGAGAAACATTAAACGCGATACCCTTCACCCTCAGTAGAGGGGACATCTACCTCGACCGAGCGCGCCCGGTGCCAGCGGCTTAGCCGAGCACTCGCGCAAGACGCTCCACGGCCAGCTCCAACCTATCCATGCCCGTAGTATAGGAAAAGCGCAGGTGTTCATTGGCCCGATGATGGCCAAAATCCAGCCCCGGTGTCAGGGCGATGCCATGCTGCTCCAGCAAGTCGAGGCAAAAACGCTGGCTGTCCTGGGTAAAGCGGCTGGCATCTGCGTAAATATAGAAAGCCCCTTGCGGACTGCAGGGCACGGAGAAACCGAGGTCCTGCAACGCCGGCAACAAAAAGTCGCGACGCTGGCGGAAAATATCACGGCGTTGCTCCAGTATCTCACGTGTCGCGGGTGCAAACCCGGCCAGGGCGGCATGCTGAGCCATGGTAGACATTGATATAAAAAAGTTCTGGGCGAGCTTCTCCATCTCCGCCACCGCGGCCTCGGGCGCCACCAACCAACCGAGGCGCCACCCCGTCATACCAAAGTACTTGGAGAAACTATTGATGACAAATGCGTCGGAGTCGACTTCCAGTACGGATGGTGCAGCACCGTCATAGACCAGCCCGTGATAAATCTCATCCACAAGCAGGTAACCCTGCCGGGATCGCACCTCAGCGGCGAGCGCGACCAGTTGCTCCCGCGACAGCGCAGTGCCGGTAGGGTTAGCCGGTGAAGCCACCATGGCGCCGATGGTATTGTGCTGCCAATTGGCCGCAACCAGTGCTGCGTTCAACTGGTAATTGCTGCTCCCATCGACCGGCACCAGTTGCCCTCGACCTTCCACCAACCGCATAAAGTGGCGATTGCAGGGATAGCCCGGATCGGTCATCAGCATACCGTCGCCGGGATTCACCAATAGTGCTGCTATCAGCAACAGCGCACCGGATGCGCCGGGTGTAATCATGATACGCGAGGGGGCGACATCTATCCCGTAAGTGTCCGCATAGTACTGCGATAACGCCTCGCGCAGCTGGGGAATACCGGCGGCTTGAGAATAGTGTGTCGCACCTCGCGCGAGCGCTGCGCGACCCGCATTGATAATAGGCGCTGCTGTAGCAAAATCTGGCTCGCCCGCCGCCATATGCACTATGTCTGCACCGGCCGCCTCTAACGCCGTGGCCCTGGCTAGCACCTCAACCACTCTGAACGGCTCAATATCAGCGTTGCGGAGCGCAAAACCCCGAGGCCTATGGACAGTAGTATTCGAACCAGACATGCAACAACCCCGCAGAGTGAGCGGCGCATTCTAACAACTGCCAACCGGGCGCGGTAGCGGATGAAAATCTGTAATGAAAGGCTGGTACCGCCAACGGTTATCTGGTAGCTTCTCCGCCCTCGGAATTGAGGCGTTAAAAGTCCCCTCCGAAAAATTGTGTGTATTGCCAAGTTACTTAATGCCGTATGGGAACATAACCATGCCTCGAGCTGCTAAAGATACAAAAGCGACCAAAGCCAAAAAAGCGACTGTGCCTGCGGAAAAGGCGGCTGACGCAACTAAAGCAACGCCGAAAAAAGCAGCGTTAACAACCAAGCCCGAAGACGCGGCGACCAAACCAAAGGCACTAGTGAATAAACCAAAAACAGCAGCAAAAAGAGCGCCACGAGCCTCCAAAAAGAGCGCCGGTGAGCAGTTCAATAACTTTGAGCCGTACAAAACAAAGCGCGGTGAAAAGTATATGAATGAGCTGCAGCGCGCGCATTTCAAAGGCATCTTGGTCAACTGGAAATCCGAGCTGATGCAGGAAGTGGATCGCACCGTGAACCACATGAAAGACGAGGCAGCCAACTTCCCTGACCCCGCTGACCGCGCCACCCAAGAGGAAGAGTTCAGCCTGGAACTGCGCACCCGCGATCGCGAGCGCAAGCTGATCAAGAAAATCGACTCGACTATGGAGCTGATCGAGCAGAACGATTACGGCTACTGCGAAGCCTGTGGTATCGAGATCGGTATCCAGCGCCTCGAAGCCAGACCGACCGCCACCCAGTGCATCGACTGCAAGACACTGGCTGAGATCAAAGAAAAGCAGGAAATGGGCTAAGCCCCGGGGCGCTAACCTGCCCTCCTCCAACACACCCTATCGGGGGCGTTTCGCGCCCTCTCCTACCGGCCAGCTGCATCTGGGTTCACTCATTGCAGCTGTCGCCAGTTTTTTGGATGCACGCCATAGCGACGGCACGTGGCTGGTGCGGATGGAAGACCTCGACCCACCCCGTGAGGATCCCACTGCCGCCGCCAGTATTCTGTACAGCCTGCAATGCCACGGCCTGCTGTGGGATGAAGAGGTGCTCTACCAAAGCACCCGCGCGCCGACCTATGCCCACGCGCTGAACACACTGGCGCAGGCAGACCACGTGTTTTCCTGCGACTGCAGCCGCGCAACACTGACGCCGGGCGGCGTGTGCCAGGGCAACTGTCGCGCACGCCAGGCACAAATCCAAACACCGCATGCCCTGCGCGCCGCTGTCGCAACAGATTGCCAAATCCAGTTCACGGATCTTCTACAGGGGCTACAACACACCGAGTTGGGCGCATCACAAGCGGACTTCGTGGTGCGCCGCAAGGACGGACTGAACGCTTATCAACTGGCGGTGGTGGTCGATGACGCCGAGCAGGGCATCACCCATATAGTGCGCGGCTCCGACCTACTTGACTCCACGGCACGGCAGATATACCTGCAACAGCTACTGGGGTGCGCACGCCCACGATATTGCCACCTCCCGGTCATCACCAACGCGGACGGACAAAAACTCAGCAAGCAGAATCGAGCACCGGCGCTAATCAACGACGCTGCGCCGCACAATCTGCGCTGCGCACTCAGCTTCCTGCGCCAGGCACAAGCGCCAGCCGCATTGACCAGTGTCCAACAAATACTGGCCCACGCCATTGAGCATTGGGCTCTGCAGCAGATACCCGCCACTATGGCGATATCAGCTACCGCTATTGGGCTCAGTAGCTAGTGTCCGTCACTGTGGACTTTGTCGCGCTGAGAGAGTCTGCCCCGAATGCCACCTACTGAAGGCCAAAAAATGGCACTTAGGCGGTGAATTGATTGGCCTAGAGTTGGACTGTGCGAGGCAAATCGCCGAGTCCAAGCCCTCATGGATGGGTTCACGCCGGGTCCCAACCCTATGCCAATCAATTCGGCGCCGATTCTGGAGCTTGAGCAAGTGCCACGGGGCTAGGGCACATCGCTGCCTGGCAGGCTCGCGGCTAATAAAATCAACCAAATTTCAACCCGAGATACTACTGCCGAGTTTGTGAACTTTACCCGCAGCGGTCGCTTCAGTACTATCCATCGGCGCATCCAGAGCGCTCGCTCCATCCACTGTTACTTTCACCGCCACTAAAGGGGAAACCACGGCCATGTACATCAATCGTCTGCTGCTGTTGTTTGCCGGTGTCGTGCTGATTTTCTTTCCGGCGATAGAGACCTGGATGTTCAGTTCCGAAACTGCCTGGTATCGGCCTTATCAACTGTGGCTGCTGGTCGTGGTAGGCGCCTACTGGAACCAGCGCTCCAGGTATCCGGATGAGCTTTAGCCTCACACAAATTCTGCTGTTTATCATCGCGTACCTGACCGGCCTGTTTGCTGTCGCTCATCTGGCCGACCGCGGAATCATCCCTGAACGGATTACTCATCACCCTGCGGTTTACGTGCTTTCGCTGGGCGTGTTGGCCGGCGCCATGGCCACCAATGGTGTGATCGCCCTCGCCCACCTTTATGGCTACAATTTTTTGCTGTACTACCTGGGCGTGGTGTTGATGTTTGTAGTCGCTCCGCTGTTATTGATGCCGTTGCTGCGTCTCTGCCGGGTCTACCAACTGGCTTCCATCGCTGATGTGCTTACATTTCGCTTTCGCAGTCCCTGGGTGGGGGCCACCGTCACGATCGCAATGTGCATCACATTGCTGCCATTGCTGGCGCTACAGATTCAGGCGGTAGCCGACAGCATCCATATTCTGGCCGGCGATGGGGCAGCCCTGTCATCTGGCAGTAACTGGGACAATCGGCTGGCGCTGCTTTTTTGCGTGATCATCACGGTATTTTCCATCCTGTTTGGCACGCGCCATGTGTCATCCCAGTATCGCAACACCGGCCTGGTCACCGCTATCGCCTTTGAATCACTGGTCAAGCTCGCCGCACTGATGATTTTGCTGGTAGCGGCCGTCTACTCGATCTTTGGCGGTTTTGACGGACTGCAGCAGTGGCTGCTGGACAACCCACAGATTAATCACTCCCTGACCCAGACCATACAGGGCAATGATGCGCGCGCCCTGCTGCTCATTTTCTTTGCTGGCGCAGTCTGCATGCCGCATATCTTCCACATGGCATTTGCAGAGAACAACGACAGTCGCGGTTTACGCACTGCCACCTGGGGCTTGCCGCTCTACCTTTTACTGTTGAGCCTGCCTATCCTTCCAATTGCCTGGGCCGGAATCAAGTTAGGGCACAACCTGCCGCTGGATTACAGCGGCCTGGCCATCGGTATCGCCCTCAATTCCATTCTCTTCAGTGGGGCGGCCTTCGTAGCCGGCCTGTCGGCCGCCAGTGCCACCATCATTGTGACGACACTGGCGCTGGCTAATATGTGCCTCAATCATCTGGTGCTGCCGTTCAGGCCGCTGCAAATTGACCGCGCGCAGAGTATCTATAGCCAGCTCAAATGGCTGCGCCGCACGTTAATTGCCGTTCTTATTTTAGCCGGCTACATATTTTTTGTGTCCCTCAGTGGCAGGCAGAGCCTCACACAGTTAGGGCTTGTAGCCTTTACCGGCATCCTGCAGTTCCTGCCCGGCATCATCGCGACACCCTATTGGCGTAACGCCAACCGCACGGGCTTGCTGTGCGGACTCGCAGGGGGGCTGGGTGTCTGGTGCTTTTCCATGTTGCTGCCGATGGCCGGCGTCGAGTATCCGCAATGGCTGGCAGCACTTTATGGCTCGGTACTCGGTGAAAGCGACAAGTTGTGGACCGCAGTAGCACTGGTATCGCTCACACTTAACACCATCCTGTTTGTGCTTGTCTCCTTAGTGACGCGAACCAGCAAGGAAGAAAAAGTTGCGGCGGAAATATGCTCGATGGACGACATGGTGCGGCCCACTCGCCAGATACTATCTGTTTATAGCGCGGCCGACTTCAGCCAGCGGCTGGCTCCTGCCATCGGCCAACGGACGGCAGAGTCCGAAGTGGCGCGAGCGCTGCGCGAGCTGCAGTTTTCAGCCAGCGAGACCAGACCGTATGCACTAAGGCGCCTGCGTGCAAGAATCGAAGCCAACCTGTCTGGCCTGCTCGGTCCGGCCGTTGCACATGGCATTATTGAGGGACGCATTCCGTTCCTGCCTGGTGTGCATGCCAACACCGAGGACATCCATCTGATCGAGCGCAATCTGGACCAGGCACAACCGCACTTTACGGGCCTCGCAGCCGATCTGGACAATCTGCGGCGACACCACAGGGAGACACTGGACAAGCTGCCCATAGGGGCCTGCTCAATTGGCGCTGACGGGGAGCTGCTGATGTGGAACCAGAGCATGCAACATATCACTGGCATCGCACCCACTGACGTTCTGGGTTCACTGCTGAGCGCCATACCGCAGCCGTGGGGGGATATTCTCAATGGGTTTTTGCGCGGCGATGCCGACACCGCTTTGAAAACCGAGGTGGTCATGGACAAAGGGCCTTCATGCTGGATCGGATTACACAAAACCCCCATTGAAGAGGGCTCCAATAGCAGTACTGTTATTATGGTGGAGGACATCACTGAGCTGGAACTGCTAGAGGAAGAACTGCTGCACAACGAGCGGCTGGCATCCATAGGCCGCCTGGCAGCTGGCGTCGCACATGAGATCGGCAATCCGGTGACCGGCATCGCCTGCCTCGCGCAAAACCTTGAGTACGAATCAGACCCACAGGAAATCCGCTATATGGCGCAGGATATCCTGAAACAAACCGGCCGCGTCTCGCGTATTGTGGAATCCCTGATGAATTTCTCGCATACCGGCTCGCAGTCAGTAGAGACCAAGCTGGCGCCCACTAATCTGGCAGATTGCGTTGATGAGGCGATACACCTGCTGGCGCTGGACCTGGAAGCAGCACCCGTTGAATTCCACAACCACTGTGATCGCGAGTTACTGGTGCTGGCAGACAGCCAGCGCCTGTTGCAGGTGTTTATCAATCTGTTGGGCAACGCTAGGGACGCGTGCGATGTTGACGGTGCGCAGGTGCACGTTCGTGCGAGCAACGATGGCAACGCTGACGAGCAGGTACGCATCGATGTCGAGGACAATGGCTGCGGCATCCCTCCGGAGCTGCAGAGCCAGGTCTTTGAGCCGTTTTATACCACCAAGGAACCGGGGGCCGGCACCGGGCTCGGGCTGGCTCTGGTATTCAGTATTATGGAAGGCATGAACGGCAAAGTGCATATCATCAGCCCCCTATCGCAGGACGCTAATCCGGGCACCCGGATTACGCTGTATTTGCCGCGCACCCGTTATGACGAAATTTTTCAACTGTAACCTCACGACACACTAGTCTTCCCCTGCTGCGCTGGAATATTCCATACTGGCGTAGTATGTTGGGTGAGTTGTACCCAAAGGTAACATTGTATGTATAGAATCCTCGTTGTTGAAGATGAGTCGGTGATCCGCGCAGCACTGCGGCGTTTGTTGGAACGCAATGATTATCAGGTCAGCGAGGCCGGGTCAGTGCAGGAAGCGGAAAAGCAATTCAACCTGTCCGACTTTGATCTGGTCATCAGTGACCTGCGACTGCCCGGCGCGCCCGGCACAGACCTTATAAAGAAAGCGGGCGATGTCCCTGTCTTAATCATGACCAGTTATGCCAGCCTGCGCTCTGCGGTCGATTCAATGCGCATGGGCGCCGTGGACTATATTGCCAAACCCTTTGATCACGGTGACATGGTGAATGCCGTGCAGCGCATCATTGCCGATCATCCCACCGGCCGCTCTGACCATCGCAAAGCGGCAACCGTCGCGCCTGCCAGTACATCAGCGGGCATTGTCGGCAACTGCCCCGCTATGCGGGTGCTGTTTGAGCATATTGAGAAAATGGCACCCACAGACTCCACCATCTTAGTGCTGGGAGAAACAGGGACTGGCAAGGAGTTGGTAGCCCGCAGCGTGCACCAGAACAGCTTGCGCGCAGACAAAATCATGATCTCTGTCAACTGTGCTGCCATTCCCGACACGCTGATCGAGTCGGAATTGTTTGGCTACGAAAAAGGCGCCTTCACCGGGGCCCACGCCAGTCGTATGGGCTTGATTGAGGCGGCCGATGGCGGCACGCTTTTCCTTGATGAAATCGGCGAATTACCCATGGAAGCGCAGGCGCGACTGCTGCGCTTTATTCAGGAGGGTGAAATTCGTCGCATCGGCTCGGTGCAATCGCGCAAGGTGAATGTTCGCCTCATCTGCGCTACCCACCGCAATTTACAGAGCCTGTCGGCAGAAGGCCTGTTCCGACAGGATCTGTACTATCGAATCAATGTGCTACGTCTGTCACTGCCGCCGCTGCGAGAGCGTGGCAAGGACATACTTCACCTGGCCGAGCGCATGTTGCAAACGCAGACTGAACGCCTTGGAAAATCATTGATGCAATTGTCGCCACGTGCCATACAGGCGATCACCACGTATCAATGGCCGGGCAATGTCAGAGAGCTGGAACACGCCATTGAACGTGCAGTTATTCTGTCGAACAGTGACGAAATCGATAACGAGGCACTGGGCATCGATCTGGAACTGGTCAATATCAACCGTATTCGCGGGCAACAGGGTTCCAGCAAAAGTCACAATTCGAGCGCGCCGACTAACAACGATCCGCTGGAAGATTTATCACTGGAAGATTACTTCCAGCGCTTCGTGCTGGAACACCAGGACTCCATGAGTGAGACAGAACTGGCACAAAAACTCGGCGTGAGCCGCAAATGCCTGTGGGAACGACGCCAGCGATTCGACATTCCCAGAAATAAAAACAACATGACGGCACGCGGAAAAATGACCGTCGTTGATGGGAAATAGGCGTTACCCAAATCGATAAACACACCCCAATGGGGAGTAGATAGGTAACAGTCTATGCTTAAAAGAGATGGCTCCGTGTCAATCCCATTCGATAACCATCTGTTTTATATACGTTATTTTTAGTTGGCACGACTAATGCATTATACTAGGCAGCAGACAATAAAAATAATTGCTACAACAATAAAAATAACAAAGCTAAATATGGACCTGGATGGGGGGAGACTTCTTCCCCTCAATTTCCATTTTTTGCTTATTGCGCCAAGCCTGACAATTCTGGCGAGTGCCAGAAAAGACTGCAGCTGACTCTTTCTGGCTATTAGGCAATTAAATACACCTGTATTTGTATTGAAGCTATAAAAATAACACCGCACAGAGATAACAATAACTCCTAATGTGAGACCTGGATGGGGAAAGCGCTGTTTTCCCCCTTCTTTATTTCTCACTTCCAGTACAGACTGAGTTCAACCGGCAAGCGGCGCACTTGTGTGGTAGGATTCGCGCCTGTCGAAACATCGGAACAGGCCCTAATTCGTTTGAATATCATCCCTAGAGATCAGCACTGTATCTCACGCAAAAATATCAGCGATGGCGCGCTCAAAGTGATGTCGCGGCTACGCAGCGGTGGTTACCAAGCCTACCTTGTCGGGGGCGCCGTGCGCGACTTGCTGCTGGATGGCCACCCCAAAGATTTCGATATAGCAACCGACGCTACGCCTGAAGACGTAACGGAGCTATTTCGCAATTCTCGCATCATCGGGCGACGCTTTCGTATTGTGCACGTGCGCTTCGGGCGCGAGATCATCGAAGTCACCACCTTCCGCGGTCACCACGACAGCGGCGGCAATGGCACAGGTCAGCATGAAACTGGCGGCAACCACTCAAGGCAGTCGGCCAGCGGTCTTCTCCTGCGAGATAATGTGTATGGCACGCTGGCGGAGGATGCGGCGCGGCGCGATCTCACGGTCAATGCGTTGTATTACGATTCCGGTACGTTCGAAGTCTTTGATCACGTCCATGGTTTGCAGGATCTCGAGAAGCGCAGTGTCTGCATCATCGGCGATCCCGAGCAACGCTACACTGAAGATCCCGTGAGAATGCTGCGTGTCGTGCGCTTCGCTGCCAAACTGGGTTTCGACGTCGAGCCACAAACAGCGGCGGCTATACCTCGTTGCGCGCATTTGTTGGGAGAAATCCCTGCCGCGCGATTGTTTGACGAATTTCTAAAGCTGTTTCTGGCGGGCTATGCCGCCAGCACCCTGGACAAATTGCTGGAATACGACCTGCTGCGCTACCTTTTCCCCGCTACCTATGCCTGCATTCGTCAGGATGACAGTGCTCTAACTCTGGTACAGGCCGCAATGGGAAATACCGATGAGCGCATTGCACAGCAGAAGCCTGTGACACCGGCATTTATCCTTGCAGCATTGCTGTGGCCCGTAGTTAAAGCGCATAGTACTCGCCTGGAAGACAGCGGTGATGCGCCAATGCTGGCCATGAGCAATGCCTCGCAGCAGGCGATTCAGGACGCAGTCAATCACATTTCAATTCCTCGCCGCTTCAGTCAACCGATGCGCGAGATATGGGAATTCCAGCTACGGTTGCAAAGACGCACCGGGCGCAAAGCGGCAGAGTTGATCGAGCATCGACGCTTCCGCGCCGCCTATGATTTTTTACTGCTGCGCGAACAGGCAGGTGAAGAGACCGACGAACTGGGCACGTGGTGGACAGAAGTGCAGGAGCTCCCTGCGGAGGAGCGCCTTGCCACCATGGCTGCCCCACCGGGGCAGCGCAAGCGACCGCGAAGAACGAGGACGCGTCGCCCCAATCCAACACCGTGATCGCAGCTTATGTAGCGCTTGGCAGTAACTTGAGCAACCCTCAGGGGCAGCTTGATAGCGCCCTCGTGGCATTGCAATTACTGCCGCACACACAGCTTGAACGAGTATCGAGTATTTACCGCAGTGCGGCGATAGGGCCAGGCATACAACCCGACTACCTCAACGCCGTCGCGCTGTTGCACACGCAACTAACACCACTTTCACTGCTGGATGCCCTGCAAAAGATCGAGGCAGATCAAGATCGCGTCCGTGACGTCCGCTGGGGACCGCGCACGCTGGATCTGGATCTCCTGCTATACGCCGACAAGATAATGACATCGCCCAGATTAACCCTACCCCACCCAAGGATGCAGCAACGCAATTTTGTGTTGTATCCACTGCGCGAAATCAGCAGCGACGACCTGCTAATGCCTGACGGCACAACACTTTACGCCTTGCTTGAAGAGTGCTCCGAGTGCGGGCTGGCAAAGACTCAATTACACTTATCGGCATACACATTAACGCACTGAAAATGGCACGAAAGGACACGCTGTGATGACAGAGAACGAAGCCATCACCATCAATTTGAACGGGCGCCAGCCGCCCACCTTTATTGCGATAGAGGGCTCCATTGGCGTCGGCAAGACAACGCTTGCCAAAAAGCTCGCCGCAAGCTTTGAGCACGCGACTCTGCTTGAAGACGCGGAAGACAACCCTTTTTTAGAGCGTTTCTATCGCAATAAACAGCAGGCAGCGCTGGCCACCCAGTTATTCTTCCTCTTTCAGCGTGCGCAAAAAATTCAGGATATGCGGCAGAAAGATATTTTCCAACCGGCGCGAGTGGCCGACTTTCTGATAGAAAAGGACCCCCTTTTTGCCAGAGTCAACCTGGATCAGGACGAATACCAACTCTACGAAAAAGTTTACCGACAACTCACTATAGACGCCCCCAAACCCGACCTCGTAGTCTACCTGCAGGCCTCTACGGACGTACTGCTGAGGCGCATAGAACAACGCGGCCTGGCAATGGAACGGGGCATCGAAAGGCGCTATCTGGAACACCTGAACGAAGTGTACAGTGAGTTCTTTCTATATTACGATGATGCGCCTTTGCTTATCGTGAATGCCAGCGAAATTGACCTGGCAAACAGCGCGACCGATTATCAGGACCTGGTGGATTATCTGCTCGATATTCGCAGCGGCCGCCACTATTTCAATCCCACATTTTTCAGATAGTATCGACGCAGACCAGACTGCAAACAAGAGTGCGTGGCAAAACGTCTTGCAGGACCTGAAGTGACGCCAACAAACCAGACAGGACTCTAGCCATGGGCAAGACTACGATCAGTACCCTGGACAAGATGAAAGCCGATGGCGAGAAATTTGTCTGCATCACTGCGTACGATGCGACCTTCTCACGGATTATAAGCGACGTCGGTGCCGAGACTATTCTGGTGGGTGACTCCCTGGGGATGGTACTGCAAGGGCATGACAGCACTATTCCCGTCACAATTACCGACATGGCCTACCATACCCGCAGTGTCTGTCGTGGTGAACCGCAGTCGCTGGTCATCGCTGACCTGCCGTTTATGAGCTACACCACCGCAACACAGGCCATGGAAAGCGCTACGCAATTAATGCAGGCAGGTGCTCACATGGTAAAAATGGAAGGCGGCGCCTGGTTGAGCGAGACCATCAGCAAACTGGTGGAACGCGGTATCCCGGTGTGCGCGCACTTGGGTCTTACGCCACAGTCCGTTAATACCTTTGGCGGCTTCAAGGTACAGGGCAGAACACCGAAGGAGGCCAAATCGATTCTAGCGGATGCCGTAGAGATACAGGATGCAGGCGCACGACTTTTAGTGCTGGAATGTATTCCCTCGCACCTCGCCGCTGATATCAGTCAAAAATTGGATATTCCTGTTATTGGCATAGGCGCTGGTCCAGGCACGGATGGCCAGGTGCTCGTCATGCACGATTTACTGGGCCTCACCGAGCACACGGCACGTTTTGTACAAAACTTTATGCAAGGCCAGTCGACGATTAAAGGGGGCCTCAAAGCCTTTGTCGACGCCGTCAAAGCGGGCACCTACCCGCAGGACGTACATACTTACCGTTAAATCTGACGGAAGTATTAGACATAGAGCCCTCTGTAGGTAGCAAGCACTTACTTACAATATTGTGTCTCAAGGACACAAAGCGCGCCACACCACTGCTTCTTTCGGTAACAAATATTGTGAATTTTGCCTAAAAATTGATTGCCGGGCCGCAGGCGTTGGGGCATACTTTTCCGCCAATCCTGAGTAGCACACGCTCAGGACACAAGATGAAACATGTGTTTTATCTTGGTTTAGCATCGCCATTCCAAATCACGGGGATCAGGTAGATATGCGAACGTACAGCAACAACGAACAGTTACAGTCTGTCCTTCTCGGCTTTCATCGCAATAGCCAATCCATTGCTTTTGTGCCGACCATGGGAAATCTGCACGAGGGTCATCTGGATCTTGTGCGCAAGGCGCGCCAATTGTGTGATGTCGTTGTTGTCAGTATTTTCGTAAACCCTCTCCAGTTCGGCCCCTCCGAAGACCTCGATGCTTACCCGAGAACGCTGGCAGCGGACAAAGAAAAGTTGTTCAGCGAGGGTGTTCAGGTGCTGTATACGCCAGATGTCGACGATATCTACCCAGAAGGTATGCAAGCACAGACACTCGTGCATGTTCCGGAGCTAGGTGAAACCCTCTGTGGTAGCAGCCGTCCGGGGCACTTTGACGGTGTCACTACTGTCGTCAGTAAACTCTTCAACATCGTACAGCCCGATGTTGCCGTCTTCGGTGAGAAAGACTACCAACAGCTGTCTATCGTTCGAAAAATGGTACAGGATCTGTGCCTGCCTATAAAAATTGTTGGGGTTGCCACCACGCGTGACGAGGACGGTCTGGCCAAGAGTTCGCGCAATGGTTATCTGTCTTTCGACCAGCGGCTTACAGCACCCGTCCTGAACCAGACACTCAACACCTGCCGCGAGGCCATCGCCTGCGGCTTCGATAATTTTCTGCAACTGGAGTCACACGCGCGCATTAAGTTGCTGCAGGCCGGGTTTGACCCCGACTACTTTGCCATTCGCGATGCACGCACACTGCGACCGGTTACCGAAGACACTGAAGAGATCGCCATTCTGGCCGCTGCTCGCCTGGGCTCTACCCGCCTTATAGACAATGTAAAACTGTCCCTCAACCCCGTTTCAGATTGGGGCATGCTGGCCAGCGGCCACTGACCCCAGAAGTACCGCCTTTTCGTCCATTCCAACGCGCCCGACCTTGCACAACCCTGTCGGGCCAGTATCATTCCCTATTGACGTAAAATTCTAAGGACAAGACCGCATGTCTGTATATCCTGTGCGACCAGTACCGGCTAACTTCAAGGACGCGCATATCAATGCGGAGCGTTACAAGGCGATGTACCGGCAGTCGCTGGACGATCCAGACTCTTTCTGGGCGGAGATGGCCGATACCTTTTTGTCCTGGGATCAAACGTGGAATCGCGTCGTCCACTACGACTTCATCAAGGGCGAGACAGAGTGGTTCGGTGGCGGCAAGCTCAATGCCAGCTACAACTGTATAGACCGGCACCTGCCACAACGCGCCCAACAGACTGCATTGCTTTGGGAGGGTGATGACCCCGCCGACAGCAAACACATCACCTACGGCGAGTTGAAAGACCAGGTCTGCCGACTGGCCAACACCCTTAAAGCTCGCGGCGTGCGCAAGGGCGATCGTGTTTGCATCTATATGCCGATGATTCCGGAAGCGGCCTACGCCATGCTGGCGTGCGCGCGTATCGGTGCTGTGCACTCCGTGGTCTTTGGCGGCTTTTCTCCTGAAGCCCTCAAGAATCGCATACTGGATTCCGATTGCCAGACACTGATCACTGCGGATGAAGGCATGCGCGGCGGCAAACAGATTCGTCTAAAGGCAAATGTCGACAAGGCACTGACGGCTTGTCCGAATATCCATACCTGCCTGGTTGTAAAGCGCACCGGAGGCAACGTCGACTGGCAGGAAGGCCGGGACCTCTGGTACCACGAGACAGTCGCTCAAGCAGACAGTGACTGCGCACCAGAATCCATGGATGCAGAAGATCCGCTCTTCATTCTTTACACCTCCGGCTCCACCGGGATGCCAAAGGGCGTGCTGCATACCACCGGCGGCTACCTGCTGCAGGCCGCCATGACTTTTAAATACGTATTTGATTACCGTGAGGAAGAAATTTTTTGGTGCACGGCCGATATCGGCTGGATCACCGGGCACACCTATATTCTTTACGGGCCTCTGGCAAATGGCGCAACCTCTATTATGTTTGAAGGCGTCCCCACGTATCCCGACGCGGGACGTTGCTGGGAAATAGTCGACAAGCATCAGGTCAATACATTTTACACCGCACCTACTGCCGTTCGCGCTTTGCATGCAGTGGGTGACGAACCCGTTACCCGCAGCTCCCGGGCAAGCCTGCGGCTGCTGGGCAGCGTTGGTGAGCCTATCAACCCGGAGGCATGGGAATGGTATTATAACGTCGTCGGCGACGCGCGCTGCCCGATTGTTGATACCTGGTGGCAAACTGAAACGGGGGCGCAAATGATTACGCCATTACCCGGAGCGACGGACCTCAAACCCGGTTCCGCCACTCTGCCTTTCTTCGGTGTTGAGCTCGCGCTGCTGGACGAAAGTGGTGCAGAAGTTGAGGGCGCGGGTTCCGGTTATCTGGTCATCAAATCCTCGTGGCCCAGCCAAATTCGCACCATCTATGGCGATCATCAGCGCATGATAGACACCTACTTCAAACCTTACCCTGGCTATTACTTCAGTGGGGACGGCGCCAGTCGCGATGAAGACGGCTACTACCGCATCACAGGCCGTGTAGACGATGTGCTAAATGTCTCCGGCCATCGTATGGGCACCGCCGAAATTGAGAGTGCACTGGTATTGCACGAGCAGATTGCCGAAGCGGCCGTCGTGGGTTACCCGCACGATATCAAAGGGCAGGGTATTTACGCCTACGTCACACCAATGCACGGTGTAACACCAACGGAACAACTGCGCACTGAACTGATAGCCCTGTGCGCGGCGGAGATAGGCACCATCGCCAAGCCCGATATCATTCAGTGGGCACCGGGCCTGCCTAAGACACGTTCAGGAAAAATCATGCGCCGCATACTGCGCAAGATCGCTGAGAACGAACTGGAAAATCTGGGTGACACCAGCACCCTCGCAGATCCTTCGGTAGTGCAGGATCTGATCGACAACAGGCCCGGCTAGGATATCCGCTCGAAGCCAGTTGTAACGCACCTTAGTCCGACACGCCGTTGCCGCGGAGAAAAAAAAGGGATGTGCTCTTCAGCACATCCCTTTTTTACTACTTGCGGTAACGCCGATGTTTATTCAGCAGCCTCCTCAGCGGGAGCTTCAGCATCTGTTGATGCTTCGTCTTCAAGCAGTTCCTTGATGGACAGCTTGATGCGACCGCGCTGGTCTACGTCCAACACCTTCACTCGCACAACTTGCCCTTCCTTCAGGTGATCTGATACATTTTCTACTCGCTCATTGGCGATCTGCGAAATATGCACCAGTCCATCCTTGCCGGGTAGTATATTGACGAATGCGCCGAAATCGACGATACGCGCAACAGTACCTTCATAAACCGCACCGACTTCTGCCTCTGCGGTAATTTCCTGCACCATTGCGACAGCCGCATCGCACGATGCCTGGTCCTGGCCGAAGATACGCACTGTACCGTCGTCATCGATATCAACCGTTGCGCCCGACTGCTCGGTGATGGAACGAATGGTCACGCCACCCTTACCGATAATGTCACGGATTTTGTCGGAATCGACCTTCAGTGTCGTCATGCTGGGGGCGTTTGCAGATGTAACAGTACGAGCTGCTGCCAGCACCGCATTCATCTGTCCCAAAATGTGCAGACGAGCCACTTGCGCCTGCTCCAGCGCAACTTCCATGATCTGCTCATTAATGCCTTCGATCTTGATGTCCATCTGCAGTGCGGTCACGCCTTCAGCGGTACCGGCCACTTTGAAGTCCATATCGCCCAGGTGATCTTCATCGCCGAGGATATCGGTCAGCACAGCAAACTGATTGCCCTCTTTGACCAGACCCATAGCGATCCCGGCAACCGGTGCTTTGAGGGGTACGCCCGCAGCCATCATCGCCAGTGAGCCAGCACACACGGAAGCCATCGAACTGGAACCGTTGGATTCGGTGATCTCCGATACCACACGAATAGTGTAGGGAAACTCTTCACTGGTGGGCAATACAGCCGCCAGACTGCGTCGTGCCAGACGACCGTGGCCAACTTCGCGACGATTGGTAAAGCCAACACGACCGGCCTCACCAACAGAGTAGGGAGGGAAGTTATAGTGCAGCATGAACGAGTCACGACGCTCACCTTCCAGCGCATCAATTATTTGTGCATCACGCGTCGAGCCTAGCGTCACAGCGCCAATTGCCTGCGTTTCACCGCGCGTGAAAAGGGCGCTGCCATGAACCTTGGCCAACACATCCACTTCACAGGCGATAGGACGCACAGTGCGATTGTCACGGCCATCGATACGGGACTCACCCGACAGAATGCGCTTGCGCACCAGATTCTTTTCAATTTTCTTGAAGATGTCCTTCACGGCATCAGCAGAGGGGCCACCTTCTACGGCCAGCGCTGCAACAGCCGCGTCGCGAATGGTGCCCACGCGCTCGTAACGAGCAGCCTTTTCGGTGATGCGATAAGCTTCGCCAAGATCGGCTTTAACCTGGCCTTCAACGGCTGCCAGCAGGTCTGCGTTGACCTCCGCGGCCACCCACTCCCAACGGGGTTTGCCCGCTTCGGCGACCAGTTCACTGATCGCCTGAATGACGACCTGCATTTCCTGGTGAGCGAAGAGTACAGCTCCCAACATCTGGTCTTCGCTCAGTTCCTTGGCTTCGGACTCAACCATCAATACCGCGTCCTTGGTACCGGCAACGACCATATCGAGCTTACTGCCCTTCAACTGTTCGTAGGTAGGGTTCAGGAAGTAACCTTCTGCTTCATTGAAACCGACACGTGCACCACCGATGGGACCATTGAACGGACACCCGGAAATCGCCAGTGCGGCCGATGTACCAATCATGGCCGCAATATCAGGATCGATATGTTTGTCAGCGGACATCACAGTACAAATAACTTGTACCTCATTCATAAAGCCCTTGGGAAACAGGGGACGAATAGGGCGGTCGATCAAGCGGGACGTCAGGGTTTCCTTCTCGGAAGGACGCGCCTCGCGCTTGAAGAAGCCGCCGGGTATCTTGCCTACAGCGTAGGTTTTTTCGGTGTAATGAACAGCCAGCGGGAAAAAGTCTCGACCCGGGCGCTCGGTTTTCTCTGCTACCACGGTGCACAGCACTGAGGTGTTCTCGATGGTCACCAGAACTGCACCACTCGCTTGCCGAGCTATGCGTCCGGTTTCCAGACTGACGGTCTGGCCGCCGTACTGAAATGTTTTAGTTACTGGATTCACATTATTTCTCCGATTCTCAATATGGCACCGGGGCGCTCCCATGAGCGCCCCGGCAGGGATGCAGCTTATCTGCGCAGACCAAGTCGCTTGATCAGATCACTGTAACGCTGCGTATTTTTGCGTTTCAGGTAATCCAGCAGTTTGCGTCGCTGGTTTACCATGCGGATCAAACCTCGGCGAGAGTGGTGGTCGTGCGAGTGCGACTGAAAGTGCCCCTGCAACTGCCCAATGTTCGCGGTCAGCAGTGCTACCTGCACTTCCGGGGACCCAGTGTCGCCTGCGCCTACCTGGTACTCTCTTACGATTTCTGCTTTCTTTTCTACTGATAAAGCCATTATCTCTTCCTCTCACTTAATCTGCGTCAGGCGGCGCGCCTCTCTTTGCTAGGAGGCGTACCGCCCTTCGTTAATAAAAGAGCCTGTCCGTGCAGATTTACAGACAGGTTCGCGTCACTTTCCAGTGACAATCAGGCGACGCGGCGCTACGCGCCCGTCGTCCAACATTTCTCCAACGCCCAAAAACTCACCACTGTGGAGCGCGACGCGCACAATACCACCACGCGGCGCGTTTGGCACCATGACTGGCTGGCCCTGGCGTATATAAAACCCTCCGGATTCACTGAGACAAACCAGCGGCAAGGCGCCCAAGGCAGCATCTGCGGGTAACAAAAGCCGATCAAGCGCCTCAAAGTCATCGACGGACTTGAGCATCTCAAGCGTATCCACTGCCACGCTTTGCTCAAGGCTGAAAGGCCCCGCCTTCGTCCGGCGCAACGCTCCAACGAATGCACCGCATCCCAAAACCCGGCCGAGATCTTCCGCCAGTGATCTCACATAAGTGCCTTTAGTGCACTCCATGTAGATATCGATCTCGGGGTGCTCGCCACTGCGAAAAGCGCGCAGTTGCAGTTCTTTGATAACCACCTTGCGCGCCTTGCGCTCCACCTCCAGCCCCTTTCGGGCCAATTTGTAAAGTGGCTGTCCGTCTTTTTTGATCGCCGAAAACATAGAGGGTATTTGCTCGATTTCACCCTCAAACTGCTTAAGCGCCTCAATCACATCCGTTTCTGTAATGCTACGCGCATCGCGCACCTCCAGCACCTTGCCTTCAGCGTCACCGGTATCAGTGACTGTGCCAAGTACAAATGTGCTCTGGTAGGCCTTATCTGCATCCAACAGAAACTGCGAAAACTTGGTAGCCTCCCCCAGGCACAGTGGCAGCACCCCGGTGGCCAGCGGATCAAGACTGCCCGTATGGCCCGCTTTGGCTGCCTCGTAAAGACGCTTTACGCGCTGCAATGCATGATTGGAACTCACCCCTATAGGCTTATCCAATACCAGAATGCCATCCAAAGACCGTCCCTTGCGACGCCTCGCCACCCTAACTCTCTGAACCGTCGTCATCGCGCAGGCCCAATTCACGATCTGCATCGGCAGCGCGTTTGATCAGGTCCTCCAGATCACGGCCACGACCAACACTGGCGTCGAAATAGAAACGCAACTGCGGCACGCTGCGCATATTGCTGCCGCGCGACAGTTGACTGCGCAAAAAACCGCCCGCCTTGTTCAAGGCTTCAATAGTCTCGCCAGCGTCTTCGCTCGAATCAATGCCCATGACCGTGACGTAGACGCGCGCATGACCAAGATCACGACTCACTTCTACTCCGGTGATGCTAACCATGCCGACCCTGGGATCTCGCACCTCATGCTGGATCAGGGCAGCCACCTCACGCTGCAGATAATCCGCAACGCGCTGGGTTCTGGCATATTCTTTTGCCATCGGTAATGCTCTTTGAGACGCCGCTTACAGAGTGCGCGCAATCTCTTTGACTTCGTATACCTCTATGAGGTCCCCTACTTTCACATCGGTGTAATTCTTGACACCGATTCCGCACTCGACACCGTTGCGCACCTCGCTTGCATCATCTTTAAATCGACGCAATGACTCCAGTTCGCCCTGATAGATCACAATACTGTCACGCAGCACGCGGATTGGTTTGGAGCGATGAACCGTACCCTCTATCACCATACAACCCGCAACTTGGCCAAACTTTGGCGAACGGAATACGTCACGCACTTCAGCGATACCAACGATATCTTCTCTCAACTCTGGCGCCAACATACCTGTCAGTGCTGCTTTCACATCGTCGATCACATCATAAATGACGTTGTAATACCGTAGGTCAACGCCTTCAGACTCGACCAATCTGCGCGCTGCATTATCCGCACGCACGTTGAATCCAAAAACAACAGCACCTGAGGTCACCGCCAGATTGACATCCGTTTCAGTGATGCCACCGACGCCGCCAGTGACTATATTGACCTGCACTTCCTCGTTGCCAATCTCCATGAGCGAGGACTGAAGCGCCTCAAGCGAACCGCGCACATCGGCTTTAACGACAACATTGAGCGTTTGACGATCACCTGCTGTCATACTCTCAAACATATTATCCAGCTTGGCGGCTTGCTGGCGCTGCATTTTCATCTCGCGGGTCTTTTCCTGACGGAAATCTGCGACTTCACGGGCGCGTTTTTCACTCTCGACTACGGCGAATATGTCGCCGGCTGCGGGAGTAGAGTCGAGGCCCAGAATCTCCACCGGAATGCTGGGGCCGGCCTCATCGATGGACTTACCGTTCTCATCAAGCATGGCTCTAACTCGGCCGAACTGCAGCCCTGCCAGCACAATGTCACCTTTGCGCAAGGTGCCACTCTGAATCAACAGTGAGGCAATCGGACCACGCCCCTTGTCCAAACGTGACTCGAGCACGATGCCCTGCGCCGGCACATCTCGCGCCGCCGTCAGTTCCAGAACTTCCGCCTGCAGCAATATCGCATCAAGCAGATCATCAACGCCCTCACCGGTATGCGCAGAGACCTGAATAAACTGGGTATCACCACCCCAGTCTTCGGGGATGACATCTCTAGCTGCGAGCTCGCTTTTAACCCGCTCCGGGTCTGCTCCGGCTTTATCCATTTTGTTGACGGCCACGATGATCGGCACGTTGGCCGCCTTGGCATGCTTCACGGCTTCTTCGGTTTGCGGCATTACGCCGTCGTCGGCGGCTACGACCAGTATCACGATATCGGTGCTCTTTGCCCCGCGCGCGCGCATCGCAGTGAACGCTGCGTGTCCGGGAGTGTCGAGAAACGAAATCATGCCGCGATCAGTTTCCACATGGTAGGCGCCGATATGCTGCGTAATACCGCCCGCTTCGCCCGAGGCTACCTTGCTCTTGCGAATGTAATCCAGAAGAGAGGTTTTGCCGTGGTCTACATGGCCCATTACCGTTACAACTGGCGCTCTGGGCTCTTCCGATCCGCCGTGCTGTGACAAGGCCTCCTCAAGTCGCTCCTCGAGTGCATCCAGGCTAAGGTGCTTAACACCATGACCGAACTCTTCAACCACCAGAGTCGCCGTGTCGCGATCAATCATCTGGTTGATCGTTGCCATAACGCCCAGCTTCATGAGCTCCTTAATCACTTCGCCAGACTTGACCGACATTTGCTGCGCCAGATCCGCAACAGAAATCATATCCAAAATTCCGACTTCCCGAATTTTCCGCTCTGTGGGCATTTCAAAACCGTGCTTTGAGTGTTCCGAGTGCGCCGATTTGAGTTTCTTGCGGCCACCACGACGTCGACTAACCCCGGATTCCGACTCCAGGTCTGCCAGCGATAAATTGTGATTGCGTTGTTTACCACGGCCTGACGGCGCATTGCGAGCCAACCGGCTGCGCGGCTTGCGCGCGTCTTCCTCAGCAGCACGTCCCGTAGAGGGAACTTCATGCAGTCGCTTGGGCCGCTTGGTGGTTTCCTGCACTTTCTCTTGCGTCTTGGTCTTGACCAGAGCGTCAGCCTTAACCTGCTCCTCAGCCAGCTTGCGCGCATCGGCGGCAGCTTGTCGCGCCGCAGCCTCGTCGGCTTCCATAAGTTTACGGCGCGCGGCGGCTCGCTGGCGCAAAATCTCAGGGTCTACATTGGCTGGATCATTATCCGCCGCCGCAGCCTCTAATTCCGACACTGCGGCAACCAACTGCTCCCGCTCAGCCGCTGCTGCAGCTCTGGCCACCGCAGCTGCCGTATCTTGCGCAGCAACTTCCTGCACCTCCGGCATTACCTTTTCCGGTTCCTGTTCCGCTTCCTGCACCCGCTCCGGTTCGAGCGCTACCAGCTCTTCCTCAACCAGAGCCTCACCATCCTCGAGCTCGTCTGAATCACGCTTGACATAGGTGCGCTTTTTACGCACTTCTACATTGACCGTTTTTCTGCCTTGGGAAGCATTAGTCCGCAACGTAGTGATCGTTTTACGCTTCAGCGTTATACGCTTTGGAGCGTCGGTTGATTCTCCATGACTACGTTTCAGATACTGCAGCAGCGTCTGTTTGTCTTCATCAGAAACAGCCTCTTCTGCTTTCTTATGAGGCAACCCTGCATCTTTCATCTGCGTCAGCAGACGTTCCGAAGATGCGCCTACAACTTCCGCGAGTTGCTCTACTGTCACCTGACCCATTCAATAATCTCCTTGGTACCCTGTCATAGTGTGATTAAGCGTTGCCGTTTCAGGTTATTCACCTGCCTCGGCAAACCAGGGTGCCCTGGCGGTCATAATTAGCTCGCCGGCGCGCTCTTCAGTCATATCAGGGATATCCATAAGGTCCTCTACGGCCTGCTCCGCAAGGTCTTCCATCGTAACAATCGCGCGACTTGCCAGTAGGTAAGCCAAATGGCGGTCCATGCCGTCCATCGTCAACAAGTCTTCTGCCGGCTCACGGGCACCTAACTGCTCTTCCGAGGCAATGGCCATAGTCAGCAATGCGTCTTTGGCTCGAGCGCGTAATTCCTCAGCAATATCTTCATCGAAGCCCTCAATCGCCGTCATTTCTTCCAGCGGCACATAAGCGACTTCTTCCAGCGTGGTAAAACCTTCATCAACCAGTATCCCCGCCACATCTTCATCGATATCGAGGTTATCGACGAACACCTTGATGACCTGCCCGGCCTCTGCCTCATGTTTCTCTGCGGCATCTTCCAGGCTCATGACATTGATAGTCCAGTTGGTCAACTGCGCGGCTAACCGCACATTCTGCCCATTGCGACCGATTGCCTGGGCCAGATTGTCCTGTGATACCGCAACATCCATGGTGCCACTGTCTTCATCGACAACAATCGACTCAACTTCAGCGGGCGCCATCGCGTTAATGACCAGTTGCGCGGGGTTGTCGTCCCACAACACGATATCGACGCGCTCGTTATCCAGTTCGTTGGAGACCGCTTGAACGCGTGAACCGCGCATACCCACGCAGGCCCCAACAGGGTCTATGCGCTGGTCGTTGGTCTTCACAGCAATCTTGGCACGCGACCCCGGGTCGCGCGCCGCAGCCCGTATCTGGATAACTTCTTCCGCGATCTCGGGAACTTCAATCTTAAACAGTTCTATCAGCATTTCCGTGCAAGAACGGCTCAATATCAACTGCGGCCCACGAGCTTCTGTGCTGATTTCTTTAAGAATGGCGCGAACACGGTCGTTGACTCGGAACGTTTCACGACCTACCAATTGATCACGGGGCAGTAACCCTTCCGCGTTATTACCAAGATCAACAATAACATTGTCACGCGTTACCTTTTTGACAGTGCCCGCAATCAGTTCACCTACGCGACTCAGATACTGATCGACGACCTGTGCACGCTCTGCGTCACGCACGCGTTGCACAATAACTTGCTTGGCCGTTTGCGCGGCGATACGACCAAACCCGACGTTATCTACCGCTTCTTCGTGAATATCACCGGGCTTCAGGTCCGGATTCTGCTCGATAGCTTCCTCGGTCGTAAACTGGGTACCCAAAAGAGCCATTTCGTCGTCCGGCACCACCAGCCAGCGCCTCACAGTTAAGTAGTCTCCAGTTTTTCGGTCGATAGTGACATGAATATCAGCGTCTTCGTCGTAGCGCTTTTTGGTCGCCGTTGCCAGCGCAAGCTCTATCGCTTCGAAAATTATGTCCTCAGACACTCCCTTTTCATTAGAGACAGCCTCAGCCACCAACAGAATTTCTTTCGTCATCTCAAGCCTCATCAGTTCTTTTGCTGCGTCTAAACAGAGGGATGCACACGCGCCTTCTCGATCGCGTCATAAGGCAATAGAAACTCGTGATCATCAATCTGGATCACAATATCCTCACCCTCAACACCTTTCAAAATACCCTTAAACCTACGCCGCCCCTCAAAGGCACTGCGCAAGCGTAGTTCCACTACTTCGCCTACATAGGCATCGTATTGTGCCAGCGCAAACAACAGGCGGTCCATGCCGGGAGAGGATACTTCCAGGGTATATTCCCCGGTGATCGGATCCTCAACATCGAGCACAGCACCCACTTGGCTGCTGACAACAGCGCAATCATCCACTGTAATACCGGCGGGACTGTCTATATACACACGGACCAGGCTGTGCCTGCCTTGTGCAATATGCTCCACACCCCACAAGGTATAGCCAAGTGCGGCCACCGTGGGTTGCAGAATATCCGTAATCTGCTGATCTTTACTCGCCACAGGCGTTTTCTTTACTCCGTATACGAAAAAGCCCCTAAAAAGGGGCTTTTTCATCTGCACACTGCCTCGCTTCAAGCTAACAGTGTTAATTGGTAGCGGGGGCCGGATTTGAACCGACGACCTTCGGGTTATGAGCCCGACGAGCTACCAGACTGCTCCACCCCGCATCAAAACTATCTCGACTGTAAAATGCCCCTCGGCAATTTTACTTGAACCCTAACTCGTCTTTCGTGCTCAATTTCGAGGCTGTGCATTATAGGGAGAGGCCCCAACCCGGTCAACCATATAGCATCGAAAATTACATTTAACCTGATTGACAATCATTCTCATTAAGATTAGCCTTCTTTCATTAACTATTTGAGATCAGTAAGAGCCATGTACGTCTGTCTTTGTAAAGGCATCACCGACACGCAAATCCGCGCCGCTATCGCCGACGGTGCGAATTCCTTTAAAGACGTTCGCAACACTCTGGGCGTTGGCAGCCAATGTGGCAAATGCGGCATCCTGACGCGCGAAATACTCCGCGAAACACTGCTGGATAGTACGCAGCAAGAGGAGCTGTTCTACGCGCTCAGTTGACTTTAGGCGGCGAAATCTCATCGCACTTTATAGGCCTGCTGAAAAAATCCCACCTGGAATACGACTGCGAATCTTTCGTACTTACATTCATTTTTAGCTCTATTAATCAATGACTTACGATTGACGAACCGATGCCAACAACGGCATAATACTCTTTCTTACTCAGAAGGAGCTGTCCCGTGAAAGGCGACGCAATTGTCATTCAATTTCTTAATAAGGTACTGGGCAACGAGCTGGTCGCCATTAATCAGTATTTTTTGCACTCACGCATGTACAAAGATTGGGGTCTCAAGGAGTTGGCAGACCATGAATACGCCGAGTCCATCGATGAGATGAAACACGCCGACCAGCTCATCGAGCGCATTCTGTTTCTGGAAGGGCTACCTAATCTTCAGGATTTGGGCAAGCTCATGATCGGTGAAAATACGCAGGAAATACTCAAATGTGACCTGAAACTTGAGATGAAGGCCATCCCTGATCTACGGGAGGCCATTGCGCACTGTGACTCAGTTCAGGATTACGTCACGCGTGAGCTGTTTAAAAGCATACTCGAGTCGGAGGAGGAACACGTTGACTGGCTGGAGACCCAACTGAGCTTGCTTGAAAAGGTAGGCATTCAGAACTACCTGCAGAGCGCGTCACAGCACGCATCCTGAACGCGACTTCGGCACGCCGACCAGATACGTCCTGGCCGAGCGGTCCTTTGCACGCATTGCGTGCAAAGGACACACACCCTTAAATTACAGAAATTGGCGCTCATTTTAACAGAGCCGCTACGCTGTTCTTTAAGGACAAAAACCTTGCACAAACCCTCCGCTATCAAGCATAGTCCGCAATTCAGTGCGCCGCTTAAATCGCTAGGCGCACACGCGTTAAATTACGCGTTGACAGGCCGCGCCGGAGCGTCTCGCGCACTAGTGAGACTGCTGCACGTCAAGGTCTTTTTTACACCCAAACCTCTCTATAAAGACAGCTCAAAACAAGCAACTTACGCTTCAACTGGGGGCAAATGACACATACCGATCACCGCCAGAGTCTGCCGGTTGTGCAGTCTATCGCAAACGTACTGATTAGCTTTAAGGAACGCCACCACTCGTGCCACTCGCGTGCGGCTGCAATTCTGCTGATATTATTCGTGACACTGGGCGCGCCCATAAGCTTTGCGCAGGAAGAACTGCAGCCCGATTCGACAGCAACGGAAGAAGATAATTCAAAACCGATAGCGGCTTCCACGCCCGTGCAACCCCCCACCGAAACAATCCCTGTAACGGATCAAGTAGCGGCTAACAGTACTGAGGGTCTTGCCCCAATATCCGTGCAGGTCGATCGATTAGTTCTGACTGAAGAACCTCGGGACGCTTCCGTGGTGGAGTTGGTCACTGCCGCAAATCCAGCGTCGGATCAGCCGCTCCTGCAACAGCAAAGCTCAAATAACCAGCCACTCGAGCCGCCAACAAGCACTGCTGGAAAAAGTTCAACAGACACCACTGTCAATGATGCAGATGCACCGCTGGAAATACTCGGAACAAGCATCGCTCGTGGCGAGTCGCGCCGTTTGGTGTGGATAGGAGGCGAGACCTCCTATGGCGGCAAGCTGGAAACGCCCGTGTATGTTATACGCGGTGAGCATCCCGGCCTGACGCTTTGCCTGACTGCAGCCATTCACGGGGATGAATTGAATGGCATAGAGATCATAAGGCAGATAGTCAGCGACCTCTCTCCGAAGAAACTCTATGGCACCGTAATAGGCGTCCCGATAGTGAATCTGCTGGGCTTTACTCGCGGCACCCGCTACTTACCCGATCGGCGAGATCTAAATCGGTATTTCCCCGGCAACCCCAATGGCAGTGCAGCTTCACGTATTGCCTACTCTTTTTTCAATAGTATTGTTCGCCATTGCGACCTGTTAGTAGACCTACACACCGGTTCTTTAAGCCGCACCAACATGGCCCAGGTCCGTGCAAACCTGCAGATACCTGAGGTGCTTGAGCTCACTACTAAGTTTGGTTCAACCGCAGTTCTGCACAGCGGAAAATTGCGCGGGAATTTGCGCAGTGCCGCCACCAACGATGGCATACCCGCGGTAGCGCTCGAATTAGGAGAACCCGGCACCCTGCAGCCAAAGCATGTCGAGGAGGGTGTTGAAATTATCGAAACCGTAATGAGTGCGCTGAAAATGAAGCGTCGTCTGTGGACGATGGGCGAGTCACAACCCGTCTTTTACAGCTCGCGCTGGGTGCGAGTAAACACCGGCGGACTTCTGATCTCGCAGGTTGACGTCGGCGAGCGCGTCTGGGCGGGCGATGTGCTCGGCTCAATGGTTAATCCGATCACCAATGAATCATTCGATGTTGTTTCCCCTTATTCAGGTCGGGTCTTGGGAATGGCACTCAACCAGTTTATGTTACCCGGATACGCCGCCTTCAACGTCGGCATTGTTGCGGACCAGAAGGAAGCCGTTGATGATGCGCAGTCATTTGAATGCATCAACACCCAGATGGATCCCGATCAGGTGGCAGAAGAATTCGGTTGCGCCCCAGATGGCGATGAAGAAGCTGCGCAAGAGGGCACAGACGAGCTTGATCTGGGCGTCAACAAAACTGAAGAGGGCAGCTGATAACTCAGGTCACAGAGGGTTTCGGGCAAGGTGGCCGTGGCTTAAGCTGTTTCACCGGTGCCAAACCGAGCAGAGCTTGCAGAGATACACTATGTTGCGCGATCACGATTCACGAATCAGTTCTCGATACACCGCCTGGCCCATTCTGGCGGCGCTTTGCTTGCTGTTATTGATCTATTCTAAAGTGGTGTCTGCTGCAGGAACAACGGTCCCTATCTCGGCCTCTCTGGCAACCGGTATCGCAGCAGACCTTTTCCCCGTCACCATAAAATTAAGCAAAGGAAATCTTTTCCTCACTGATCCTGTAGCGCTCTTTCTTGACGAGGGACGTATCGGCATGCAGGTTCGAATTCAGGCCTATGACCACCGCCCCGACGAGGGTGTCGCCATCAGCGAAATGGGGCAAGCCACTTTCTCAGGAACGCTCGACTATGACGCAGCTGCGCAACAGATTTTACTGGGCGACCCTCGCATCGATAAACTTACATTTGATCGTGAGAATACAGTCACTCAAAGCTTCCTTAATATTATGAAAAGCGCATGGTCAGCGCAGGTGACAAATCCGCTGCGTGCAGATATCCCACCGCATCCCTATGTCCTGCCATTCAGGAACAACATCCGCAGTCTTGCCTACGATGGGAAAAACATTATTCTGACGCTCTCTTACGAGTAAATCTGTTTTTTGCAGCGGAGTAAGACGCTGGATCGCTCAACGTAACACAGCGCGCCTGAACGCTGATCTCTATACGCTCAGCGCAATGATGCCATGCGAGCCAGGCCTTCAAACACGAGATCGGGGGCCCACTGGCCGCCGCGCTGTAACAACTGCATAAGAACCTCCCCGGAGCCGCCACAAAAGAAGAGGGAGACAGCCTCATTATCAGGCGCCTGGTCCAACGCCAAGGCGACAGCCCCAGCCTGTGCAAGTGCAATGCCATGGCGCACAGCCTCAGCAGTGGAGCGGCCCGGCGTGAGAGCGTAGTCGACCTGTTCGTCAAAGCGCACGCGATGGGTATCCAGCAGCAGCGCGCGCTCCATCAGGGCAGACCCGGGAATAATATATCCACCCTCGTGCTGGCCCAAGGCACTGACAAGATCGATAGTAAGCGCAGAACCTGCGTCGACAACATACATCCTGCCCTGCTCGCGCTCACGGGCACCGAGCATCGCCAGCCACCGGTCAATACCCATACGGCTGGGGTCAATATAGCTATTGCGGAGACTTCCGGTATGCGCCTCAGTCCGCGCAAACCAAGGTAATAGGCCCCAACGCTGCGACAACAGAACGCTGAGGGCCTGTTCTGCCACTGGCGCTGCAACACTCGAAATCCACAGATGTTGCAGATCGTCGCAACAGTTCAGCAGCGATGTCTGGGAGCCTTCATCACCAGCGCGGTAGATTCCACGGGATATCACCGTATCGTCGCTCATCAGGCGCCACTTAGCACCGCTATTTCCGACATCCAACTGCAGGCAGTTGCCGCCCACGCTCACGGCGCAGCTCGCAGGGAAATCTCGCCGCCGTATATTGCCTGCACACCACTGGCCGTTTCTAACTGCAGTGCGCCGCGTTCAGTCACTCCTCTTGCGATGCCAGCCAGCTGCCCAGAACCCGCAGAGAGCACCACCGGCAATCCAGAAAAAGCATCCAATGCCTGCCACTGCTCGCGCCAGTGCCTGAATCCCTGCTGCTCGAAATCGGCAGCCAGCGGCAACAACTCGTTCAGCAGCGCTGCGAGCAATTGATTGCGCCGCGGTTGCGGCTGTGCAGCGATAGACCGGACATCGGTCCAGGCCTGGTCAATGCCGGTAGCGGCCGCCTCGGGCATAGCGACATTCAAACCAACGCCGATAACCACTCGGCAGCTGCCGGCGGCATCGCCGCTCATTTCCAGTAAGATACCGCCGAGTTTGGCGCCGCCGTACAGCATGTCGTTGGGCCACTTGAGTTGCACGCCGGATATATCACAGGCGCGCAGAGCACGTGCCACACCGACGCCCACCGCCAAACTCAGACCTTCCAGCGCCGCCGCGCCTTGAGTGAACTCCCAAAGCAGAGATAGATACAGATTACTGGCGTAGGGGCTAACCCACTGCCGCCCACGGCGACCGCGCCCGGCCGTCTGTTGCTCGGCGGTAAAGACAAGCCCCGACGCATTATCCTGCCCCGCCCACCGCAGTGCTTCGGCATTGGTGGAGTCGACGCTGTCGAGTATATTCAGCCCTGATAACAACGCAGAGGATCGAGTATCAAGACCTTGTCTGATCTGCACCTCATCGAGCAGATCAATGCCGCCGGGGATCCTGTAACCTTTACCCCTTACAGTCTCGATCGTAATGCCCGACTCAGTCACAAGTCGGTTTACCTGCTTCCAGACTGCGGTTCGACTCAGCCCCATAACGTCCGCCAGATTCTGGCCGGAGCGGAACTCACCATCTGCCAACAACGGCAAAAGCGCAGACCTAGACATCAACTGCAGCACCAAAGCGCAATATCGTTGAGCAAACGCAGTGCGCTGCTTGCATAAGCACTGTGGCCGTTAGCCTTTTTGGTAGCGTCATTTTCATAGATAAAATCCAATTTACACTGAACGGACTGCAAACCAGCCGCCGTACAAAGAATTCGCCAGTCCGAGGACAATTTTCCTAAGCGATCATTCTGACTATTTTTGTGCGCAAACGAAAGCAAATTGACCCCCTGAAATTTCAGTACAGCGGGGTGACAAACACCCCCTTAAGCCAGATAATAATTGACGTTTACGTTAACGTAATTATTTACTACACTATCCTCGCTACCAGCTACCCTGCGAGAGTCCGATACTGTGGTAAAGAAAACCTACTCAATCTCTGATCTCGCTAAGGAATTTGGCGTCACTACACGCACTATTCGCTTCTACGAGGAGAAGGGCTTGATTCAACCGGTGCGTGAAGGACAGAAGCGATTGTATTCACCTGCGGATCGAGTGCGCATTCAACTGATTCTGCGTGGTAAACGGATCGGGATGACGCTGCAGGAAAGCGTGGGGCTGATCGACATGTACGATCCATCGCACAACAATGCGCAGCAACTGGCTTCCCTCATCAACACCATCGGCCTTCGAAGAGCCACATTGCTCCAACAACGAAAAGACATCGAGGAAATGTTGCGCGGGCTGGATGAGGTGCAGAATCTATGCGAAAAGGCACTGGGAAAGCGACGTAATAAGGGTCGATAGACAGGAATGACACAAATGACAGGAACCCAACCATGAATATGAAATATCCCACACTCAACTTCGGCCTCGGCGAAGAGATCGACATGCTGCGCGACGCGGTGTATCAGATGTGCCAGAAAGAAGTTGCGCCACGCGCCGCGGAGATCGACCGCAACAACGAATTTCCCGCAGATCTATGGCGAAAGTTCGGAGACATGGGCCTGCTCGGTATTACAGTGCAGGACACCTTCGGCGGCAGCGGTATGGGTTACCTTGCGCACGCCGTGGTAATGGAGGAGATCAGTCGCGCCTCGGCCTCCGTCGGGTTGTCTTATGGGGCTATGTCCAATCTGTGCTTGAACCAGCTGCAGAAAAACGGCAGCGAAGCGCAGAAAGCCCGCTACCTGCCACCGTTGTGCAGCGGTGAGCACATAGGCGCGCTGGCCATGTCGGAGGCCAATGCCGGCTCCGATGTTGTCAGTATGAAGCTGCAAGCGCGCAAGCAGGGCGACACCTATCTGCTCAATGGCACCAAGATGTGGATCACCAACGGTCCCGATGCGAATGTCTACATTGTCTACGCGAAAACGGACCCCAATGCTGGCTCCAAAGGTATTACGGCGTTTATCGTGGAGCGCGACTTTCAAGGGTTCTCGCGCTCGCCCAAGCTCGACAAGCTGGGCATGCGGGGCTCCAACACCTGCGAACTGGTGTTTCAGGACTGTGAGGTTCCTGCCAAAAATATACTACGCAACGAAGGCGATGGCGTCAGAATACTGATGTCTGGCCTGGATTATGAGCGCACGGTTTTGTCGGGCGGACCCGTAGGCATTATGCAGGCCTGCCTCGACGAGGTACTGCCCTACCTGCATGACCGCAAGCAGTTCGGCCAGAGTATCGGCGAGTTCCAGTTGATGCAGGGTAAACTGGCGGATATGTATGCCGACCTGAACGCCTGTCGCGCTTACCTCTACGCGGTCGCCGGCGCCTGTGATCGCCAAGAGGAAACCCGACAGGACTGTGCTGCTGTGATCCTCTACACGGCAGAGAAAGCGACCCAGATGGCCTTGCAGACTATTCAGGCGCTAGGCGGTTATGGCTACACTAATGACGCCAATGCTGGGCGCCTGCTGCGCGACGCCAAACTCTACGAAATCGGTGCCGGCACATCAGAAATTCGGCGCATGCTGATTGGCCGCGAACTGTTCAACGCAACCGCTTAGGAGTAATACGATGGCCGTGCTGACCTCACGCCTCAATCCCCGTGATGAGACCTTTGGCATCAATCGGAAACACATGCAATCTCAGGTCGATGACCTGCGTAGCAAGGTGCAGAGCATTCGCCAGGGGGGAGGCAGCAAGGCGCAGGAACGACACACTGCCCGCGGCAAGTTGCTACCTCGAGACCGGCTCAACGCGCTGCTGGATCCGGGATCACCGTTTTTGGAGCTGTCCCAACTGGCAGCCTACAAGGTCTACGAAGACGATGTCCCCGCCGCGGGCATCATCACCGGGATCGGTCGCATCGCCGGACAGGAATGCATGATTTTTATCAACGATGCAACCGTGAAAGGCGGCACCTACTATCCGCTCACGGTGAAAAAGCAGGGCCGCGCACAGACCATCGCTGAAGAAAACCGCCTGCCCTGCATCTACCTTGTGGACTCCGGAGGTGCCTTCCTGCCACTGCAGGATGAAGTGTTTCCCGACCGCGAGCACTTCGGGCACGCGTTCTATAATCAGGCACGCATGTCGGCAAAAGGTATCCCACAGATTGCTGCCGTACTGGGCTCATGCACAGCGGGCGGCGCCTATCTGCCCGCCATGGCAGATGAATCTATCATTGTGAAAAATCAGGGCACCATTTTTCTCGGCGGGCCGCCACTGGTAAAAGCTGCCACCGGTGAGATCGTATCGGCCGAAGAGCTGGGCGGCGCCGATGTGCATTGCCGCACCTCCGGCGTCACCGACCACTACGCCAACAACGACCATCACGCACTGGAACTGGTGCGACGCGCCGTGAGCCGCCTGAATCGCGTCAAGCCGGATGCCATGGATGTGCGCCCGGCTGTTGAGCCGCTGCTCCCAGTGGAAGAACTCTACGGCGTGATTCCCGCCGATACCAAACAGCCCTACGATGTGCGCGAGGTGATCGCGCGCATCGTCGATGGCTCAGACTTTGATGAGTTCAAAGCCTTGTTTGGAGAAACCCTGGTGTGCGGCTTTGCACGCATCCACGGCTATCCGGTGGGCATTGTCGCTAACAACGGCATCCTGTTCAGCGAATCTGCGGTAAAGGGTGCCCACTTTGTCACGCTGTGTGCACAGCGCAAGATGCCATTGGTGTTCTTGCAGAACATCACCGGCTTTATGGTCGGCAAGCAGTATGAAGCGGGCGGCATTGCCCGACACGGCGCAAAAATGGTCCATGCGGTCGCCTGCGCCAGAGTGCCCAAGTTCACGGTGATGATTGGCGGCTCGTTCGGTGCGGGCAACTACGCTATGTGCGGACGCGCCTACGACCCGCGTTTCCTGTTCATGTGGCCCAATGCCCGTATTTCAGTGATGGGCGGAGAGCAGGCGGCGGGCGTACTTGCGACCGTGAAGCAGGATCAACTTGCGCGCGACAATGCACAGATGAGCGCAGAAGAGGAAGCTGCTTTTAAGAAACCGATTATCGATGCTTATGAAAAGCAGGGCCATCCGTACTATGCGTCGGCGCGCTTGTGGGATGACGGGGTGATTGATCCGGCGGATACACGAACGGTGCTGGGGCTTTGTATTTCGGCATCGTTGAACGCGCCAATTGAGGAGACATCGTTTGGTGTTTTCAGGATGTAGTTGTGGGTTTCTGAAAACCGGCCGGGTATTTCACTTTGAATACCGCAAGGTCTACTAATGGCGCAAGCGGGATCGTGTGAGGCCATGGATGGCCGAGCCGAGCGCACATAGATGTGCTTGTAGCGTATCCCGCTTGCGCCATTAGTAGACCTTGCCTCTGTTTGCGAGAGGATTTGATCATCGTCATCTTTTTCGAGTAAAGAAAAGCACAAAATCAGAAATACAGAAGCAAGGACTAACGCAATGTTCAACAAGATTCTAATAGCCAACCGCGGCGAAATCGCTTGCCGTATCATCAAGACGGCGCGACGCATGGGCGTGGCAACCGTGGCTGTCTATTCGGATGCCGATCGCGATGCACTGCATGTGAAGCTGGCCGACGAGGCCGTACATATCGGCCCTGCGCCCGTGCGTGAGTCTTATCTATTAGGTGACCGTATACTCGAAGCCGCGCAAATCACCGAAGCAGATGCCATCCATCCGGGTTACGGATTCCTGTCGGAGAACGCCGGGTTCGCAGCAGCCTGCGCCGAACAGGGTATCGTGTTTATCGGGCCGAGCAGCGAAGCAATCGCCGCCATGGGCAGTAAAGCTGCCGCCAAACGCATTATGGAAGACGCCGGCGTGCCGCTGGTGCCGGGTTATCACGGCGATGCGCAAGACGCTGAGCTGTTGCGGGCGGCTGCAGAGGATATGGGCTATCCAGTGCTACTGAAAGCGACTGCCGGTGGCGGCGGCAAGGGCATGCGTCAGGTAGGGTCACCAGCGGAGTTTGACGAGGCGCTGGCGGCAGCGCGGCGCGAGGCAACGGCCAGCTTCGGCGACGACCGCATGCTGGTCGAGAAGTACCTCATCAAGCCCAGGCACGTTGAGTTCCAGATATTTTTTGACCACCTCGGCAACGGCATCTATCTGGCAGAGCGCGATTGCTCAGTGCAGCGTCGTCATCAGAAAGTCATTGAGGAAGCACCTGCGCCGGGCATGACGGACGCGCTGCGCAAAGCGATGGGCGAGGCGGCAGTCAAAGCAGCGCGCGCCATTGATTACAGTGGTGCCGGCACGGTAGAGTTCCTGCTGGAAGAGGACGGTAGTTTCTACTTTATGGAGATGAACACGCGCCTTCAGGTCGAGCATCCTGTCACTGAGATGATCACCGGACAGGATCTGGTGGAATGGCAGTTGCTGGTCGCCTGCGGCGAAGCACTGCCGCTGACGCAGGAAAACGTTTGTATTCGCGGCCATGCTTTCGAAGCGCGGGTGTATGCCGAGGACCCGGACAACGACTTTCTACCGGTCACCGGCACCCTGGATTTCCTGCGCCCGCCTGAGGAGTCCCGCTACGTGCGGGTCGACACCGGTGTCTGCCAGGGCGATGAGATCAGTGTTTACTACGACCCGATGATCGCCAAACTCATCGTCTGGGATGAGTCCCGAGAGCGCGCCCTGCAGCGACTGGGGAGCGCACTATCGCAATACCGCATCAGCGGCACGGTCACCAATCTCGACTTCCTGTATAACCTGGCCACCTGCCGCCCCTTTGTCGAGGCGCAGCTGGATACCGGTTTTATTGAGGAACACCGTGATCTCATTTTCCATGAGCAACCTCAGGACCTGGCGCGTGAGTTGCCGCTGGCCGCCTTTACACTAGTCCTGCACAGGCAGCAGTCGGATGCACTGGCGTCCTGTATTGGCCCCTACTCACCCTGGCAGAACACCAACGCATGGCGGCTCAACGAACCCCACATCCACCGCCTACAACTGTCTTGTCACCAGCAGGATTATTGTGCGCAGGTAGAGCAACGCGGCGCGCGGTATCATGTGTCTGTTGCCGGACACACCGCAATATTCGAGGGCAGTCTGGACGGCGATATCCTGCATTTTGAAGTCGAGGGTCACCGCAGACGCGCAACCCTCGCACGTGCGCACCAAAGCTTCACACTATTTCTGCCTGAAGGGGCCTGCCATTTTCACGAGGCGCACGCCGACACAGGCGAGGCCAACAGCACCACGGGCGACAGCGGATTGCGCGCTCCCATGAATGGCACCATCGTCACTCTGCTAGCAGAAATCGGTACACCGATTGCCGCTAATACGCCCCTGCTGGTGATGGAGGCGATGAAAATGGAGCACACGATCCGTTCGCAAAGCGCAGGCACAGTAGCGGCATTTTTCTATGCGCCCGGCGATCTCGTTGCTGGCGGTACGCCGTTACTCGATTTTATCCCGCTGGCGGAGTAACCCACCATGGAACTGCCGAAAAAAGTACAAATCGTGGAAGTCGGGCCGCGCGACGGGCTGCAAAATCAACAACAAACCATTCCGCTTGCCGCCAAGTTACGGTTGATCAATGATCTCGCCGACGCCGGTCATACCGTTATTGAGGCGGGCAGTTTTGTGAATCCCAAGTGGGTACCACAGATGGCCGACAGCGGGCAGGTATTTGCCGGGATAGAACGCCGCCCTGGTGTGCGCTACTGCGCGTTGACACCGAATCTGCAGGGCTTCGAACGCGCGCTTGCCGCCGGTGCTGACGAGGTCGCGATCTTTGCCGTGGCCACCGAGACGTTCTCCCACAAGAATATCAACTGCGGTATAGAGGAGAGTTTGCAACGTTATCGAGACCTGGTGAAGGCCGCACAGCAACACAACCGACCGGTGCGCGGGTATGTGTCGTGTGTGCTCGGTTGCCCTTATGAGGGGGATGTCGCGCCGCAAGCTGTTGCTGACGTCACAGAAAAGCTGCTGGATATGGGCTGTTACGAGGTCTCTTTGGGAGACACGATCGGCGTGGGCACGCCCGGTAGTATGCAGCATCTGCTGGATGTCTTGCTCACGCACTTCGCACCGCAGCAACTCGCCGTACATTGCCATGACACCTATGGCCAGGCACTCAGCAATATCCTCATTGCACTGCAGCACGGTATCGCCACCATCGACGCCTCGGTTGCGGGGCTCGGCGGCTGCCCCTATGCGCCGGGTGCCTCCGGCAATGTGGCAACCGAAGACGTCGTCTATATGCTGCAGGGCATGAGTATCGAGACGGGGCTATCGCTGGATAAGTTGATTGCCGCCGGTAGCCGAATTTCTGCTACCCTTGGTCGAGAAAACGCATCCGCTGTCGCACGGGCGCGCCTAGCACACGCTTAGACTGAGAACGAGATGGCAGACGGCCCCGGTTCACTATTGCGCAACACCGCTGCCACTCTGATATGTCTGTCGGGCACTGGCCAGATCGCTACTCTGTGGCTGCGTGAACTCACGGGCGCGGCACTACTCGATGGATTGTGGGGGACGGTGTACGTGATTATCGGTATCGGACTTTACGGGCATTCACGCTTCTCACTGTCCCTCGGCATGCTCATTCCCATCGCCGCCGCGGCCCTGCTGTTTTATACCGTGCCACAGCCCGAGCAAGTCTATACACTGCGCATCGCTGTAGATGTGGTCGTCGTGCTGCTGTGTGCAACCGTATTGTGGGAAACGCGCCACCATCCCAGCGTGTAGAACCACTCACTACTGCAAGGACATACCGACACCATGGCGCTAAAGCCCACGATCTACAAAGCCCAGATCGAGCTGGCAGACAGTGATCGTAACTGCTTCGAATCTCTGTCACTGACCTTGGCCAAACACCCGTCAGAAACACTGGAACGAATGGTTGTGCGTCTGCTCGCCTATTGCCTGCATTGCGCACAAGGGCTGGAGTTTACCAAGGGAATCTCGACCGCAGATGAACCGGATCTGTGGTTACATGCCGACCATGGCGACATCGAGCACTGGATAGAAGTGGGCCATCCGGAACAGGCTCGTCTGCGCAAAGCCTGCGGGCGAGCAAGGCTGGTGAGTGTTTATGCGTTTGCAAAAAGTACGCCCACGTGGTGGAAACTAAACGGGGAAGGGATCAGTGGCCTGCCACATCTGCACGTCTGGCAACTCGACTGGACCGAAGTGCAAGTTGCCGCTGCCCTGCTCGATCGCACAGTGCACCTCACCATCAGCATCGTGGGCGGCATCGTCTACTTGGACAATGGCAGCGCCTCTACCAGTCTAGAACCGCAACTCCTCTGCCAGAACGATTGATCAAGTGGCAGGGGCCGCATTATCGGCAGGGTGTCTGCGCAGCAGCAACGACAGGAACACCGCGTTCAATACGCCGTAGACAATCGCCCACAAGAGCGCGCTGCCGCTGAGATCTGGCAACGAAGACAGCAGCAGCAAAGCGATGGTGCCAAGCCGAGAGGCCTCCCACTTAAGCAAACGCTCTGCAGATCTGCCCTCCAGCCATAACGCTGTGACCAGTGCAGTGCACAGCAATATCGCCCACCCCGCAAAACCCTGCCAATAAGTGAGCTGCGCGCCTTCCATGTAGTTCAGTACCACTACAACTGATACCAGTTGGAAGAAGCCGTAAACCGATACCGCGCGCGGCACCCTGGGATCGAAGCGCTCAAACTGGCTCAGATCCGTTTTCTCGCGTGGATACTGATCGGCGACATCGGCGGGACGCCAGCCGGTGCGCGACACCCACACTTTGCATTTGTCACGCCAGTTTCTCGTATACCAACTGTCTTTAGCCATATCGACATAGATATGGGTCAGTGCCTTCACGGGGCTCCAACTCTTAAGCGGACCGCGAATACCGTACACCACGGGTTCCTCATCCAGTTCTTCCTGAAAAGTGCCGAACAGGCGATCCCAAATGATGAAGAGGCCACCGTAATTGCGATCCATATACCGGTCGTTCTGTGCGTGATGCACCCGGTGGTTAGAGGGCGTGACAAAAAACCATTCATACCAACCGAGTTTTGGCACATGCTGGGTGTGCACCCAGAACTGGTATATCAGATTGAGGGCACCCACCGTCACCACGACCTCAGCGGGGATGCCCAGCAGGTACATAGGAATAAAGAACAACCAACCCAGCAGGAAGCCCGTGCTCGTCTGGCGCAGCGCCGTGGTGAGGTTATAGTCCTCGCTCTGGTGATGGGCGACATGCGCGGCCCATAAAATCGTGCGCTCGTGGCCCATGCGATGCAGCCAGTAATAGCAAAAGTCGTACAGGACCATCGCCAGCACCCAAGTAAACCAGTGGCCGGCTTCCATCAACGGCAGGGAGAAATGTTCGGTCAGCAGATAGTAAACATACCCGCCAACTCCCAGTGTGACAAAACGCTGCGCCTGACTGAGCACGCCCAGCGAGAGACTGCTGACGCTGTCGTTCAAGCGGTACGTGTTGCGTCCTTTAGCCAGGCCATAAGCCAGCTCCAGCAAAATGGCGAGAACAAAGAACGGAACAGCGTAAACGATAAGGTTCATAATATTAGATCCGGCGATAGTCTTAGCGCGCGCACTCTTTTCAGGATAGGAAGCATCACACAGGTTAATACGCAGCGAGCATTGTAATATCCCATAAGAAATATATCAGTATTTACAGCGCTCACTACAAGGCCGATTTTGACTGGCAGACGCAACACAGGGCGTCTATATTGCTCACATGATGATACCAACATCACCAACGACGAGCTTCCCAGTCCTGAGCATGGCCGCGACACGCGGCATGGGTGAACCTGGCGCAGTTACGCAGCCACCGCGCTCTGAAGGAGCTTGAACTAATGAAATTCCAATACTTTGACGCTCCAATTGGCACCCTGCGTCTGGTCTCCAACGGCACGCAGCTGATCGCAATTGAATTTGAAGGCCAGCATAGTGCGGACAGTTATAGAGAGGAGAAAGATACCGTGCTCGCCGCCTGCGCAGAGCAACTGAGCGACTATTTCGCGCGGCGGCGGCGGCAGTTTGATTTGCCGCTGGCACCAGCAGGTACCGCATTCCAACACTCGGTGTGGGCGGCGCTGGCAGAAATTCCCTATGGCAAATTGCGCAGCTACGCCGATATTGCGCAGCGTATTAGCAAACCGACAGCCGTGCGCGCGGTGGGCGCCGCCAACGGTCGCAATCCGCTGCCTATCGTAGTCCCCTGCCATCGCGTTATCGGCAGTGACGGCAGCCTGACGGGCTTCGCCGGCGGGCTGGGGGCGAAAATGTTTTTGTTAGAGCTGGAGGGCGCGCTGCGTGATTCGCTGCTGGCAGCAAAGGAATAGATAAAAGGTGCTGCTGTGCGGCGCTGGCGCGCTCAGGCGTTGAGGTCCGGGATCATGTCATCCTTAAGCCGCGTGATGACATCCTTCAGGCGCAGTTTTTCTTTCTTCAGCCGCTGCAACAGAATCTGATTCTGATAGGCATAGCCATGCAATTCACTGATCTTGACATCCAACGCGCGATGTTTAGCCTGTAAATCCAGCAGGCGCATGGCCGGCGTCATTAATTCGTTGGCCGCTTCCTTGTCGCCTCCGGCGTCCTTTTCTGGTGGCTCATTCATCGCGCAGTTAGCAATACCGGTGTAGTTATGGGAAACCACCACTTTATACCCTGACCGATTGCCTGCACAAGCCTGCCGCTGAGTAAGCGCAACGGATTATGCAAAATTCGCCTGCAACAGTCGTTGCCACAATACATGGCTGCCATCGGCAATGGCATAAAAAGGCGGGCTGTAAAGTGAATCGCTCACATTATAGCGCAGCGGCTGCCCGTCCAGCCCCAGCAGGCAACCTCCCGCTGCTTCGAGTATGGCCTGGCCGGCACCAGTATCCCATTCACAGCAGGGTGAGAAGCGCGGATAGAAATCGCCGTGGCCTTCTGCCATGCGGGAAAACTTGAGTGCGCTGCCCATATTGCTGCGCGCGACCCTCTCCCACTCCTCATTCAACCATGCCAGGCAAGCCGTAAAGCGCGGGCCACGGTGGCGACGACTGGCCAACACCGTCAGGTCGTCGCCGGTTTGCAATGAGCGCGTTGCCAGTGGGCTGGACGACCACTCACCCCCACCCGCTTCGACATAGCGCAGTGCGTGAACGCCGGGAATGCCGACATAGGCAACCCGTTCCAGCGGGATGTACAGTATGCCCAGCACAGGCCTGTGGTCGTCGATGAGGGCAATGTTGATGGTGAACTCGCCGGTCCTGTCCAGAAACTCCCGCGTACCATCCAGTGGATCAACCAGCCAGTAGCGACGCCACTGGTGTCGCTGCGCAATATCCGCAGGCACAGACTCCTCGGACAATACCGGAATCGTTGCATCCAGCGCGTTTAATCCCGCCAGCAAAACGTTGTGGGAGGCAAGATCCGCAAGCGTGAGGGGCGAGTCATCCTGTTTAGCCTTGTAGTCACCGGCCGCCGGCGCTCGGTAGTGCTTACAAATAGCGTCACCCGCCGCGCTGCACAGGGCCAAAAGCGGCTCCTCCCACTGCTTCAATTCTTGCACGTTCACCTCTACGCTCATGTGCGTCAATATACCACTAACACCCTCTACAGCGACCCAGCCAACAACAACCAAATCTGCAACAACCAAGCCTTCCAACGACAGCAGGAAAAGGCATACACTAAATCGTCGGGGTGGCTCACCACGCAGGGAAGGCTGGAGGCACAAGCATGGTTAACTGGGACGATATCGACACCGTATTTCTGGACATGGACGGCACACTGCTGGACCTCCACTTCGATAACTACTTCTGGACCGAACATTTGCCGCGCATCTATGCGGCGAAACACCAGATCACGGAAGCGGAGTCTCAGGATCGATTGCACGGCACACTGGGCGCCGCACAGGGAACCTTACAATGGTATTGCCTCGATCACTGGTCACAGCGGCTGGACATGGATATTGCGGCGCTGAAACGGGAGCTGCAACACATGATCAGCATGCGGCCCTTCGTGGCCGAATTTCTCACCCAGCTGCACCACAGCCACCGGGACGTGCTGCTGGTGACCAATGCCCACCGCAAAACACTGGACCTCAAAATGGCGAACGTCGACATCCTTCACTGGTTCGATCGCGTGGTGATCTCGCACGACCTGCACGCCCCCAAGGAAGACCAGAATTTCTGGCTCAGACTGCAGGACATGCATCCTTTTGATCCGGCGCGCACCCTGTTAATCGATGACACCGAGCAGGTACTGGCCAGCGCACAGGAGTACGGTATCGTGCACCTGCTAACGCTGCTGCAACCGGACAGCAAGCGCGACAAGCGCATCGACACCCGATTTCCCGGCATCCACCATTTCGATGAAATTTTGCCCGGCGAGGCCCATAAATGAGTCAGCCCTCTGAACAGTCTGCCAAAGTGAGGCTGGACAAATGGTTGTGGGCTGCGCGGTTTTTCAAGACGCGCAGCCTGGCCAAAGCCGCGATTGAGGGCGGCAAAGTGCATTTAGGCGGGCAGCGCGTGAAGGTGTCAAAAGAGATTGCGGCTGGCGATATGCTGCAAATCCGCCATGGCTGGGATGAAAAAATAGTGCAGGTGATGCAGCTCAGTGACCAACGGCGCGGCGCCAGCGAGGCGCAGTTACTGTATGAGGAGACGGTCGAGAGTGTGACCAAACGGGAAGAGCAAGCCCGGGCCCGAAAAGCGGCCGGCGGTATGATAGACCGTCCGGCCCGCAGGCCCACCAAGCAGCAACGGCGCCAAATCCACCGTTTCAAGGATTACCCCCAGTAGCATCGGCCTCCAGACGGTCCCGACCACCACTTTGCCTCCCACGCCCTCCAGACGCGACAAACGTCAAACCAAGCCATGACAAGCAGACTCTGCACCACTACTTTTGCGCCAAGATGCGCTAGAATTGCATATGCTGTCAGATATCCCCACAGTCCTGCCTGATACCCCACTACTGAGCACCATAGATCAGGGTGCTTCCCTGCACAGCCTTAACACGCAAGAGCTACTGCAACTCGCGAAAGAACTGAGGGCCTATCTCCTTTACAGTGTGGGACAGACAGGTGGTCATTTCGGCGCAGGGCTGGGCGTGGTAGAACTCACCGTTGCCCTGCACCACGTTTACAACACGCCGCACGACCGCATAGTCTGGGACGTGGGCCATCAGACCTACCCGCACAAAATACTGACGGGGCGCATGGCGCAAATGCACAGCATGCGCCAGGCGGGAGGGCTCGCCGGCTTTCCCAAACGCTCAGAGAGCGAGTACGACACCTTTGGCGTAGGTCATTCTTCAACCAGTATCTCAGCCGCTGTAGGCATGGCACTGGCGGCCAGGCAACTGGGAATCAAGCGCAAGGTTATTGCCGTTATTGGCGATGGCGCCATCACCGGTGGCATGGCAATTGAGGCGCTGGCTCACGCCGGGCATGAACGGCCCAATATGCTGGTGATCCTCAACGACAATCAAATGTCGATTGGCCACAACCAGGGCGGACTCGCCACTTACTTCGCCAAGATCTGGGCCAGCAAGTTTTATATCTCGATGCGCGAGGGCTCGAAACGGATTCTGGAGAAAATTCGACCTGCATGGGAACTGGCGAAGCGCACGGAAGAGCACTTGAAGGGCATGGTCGCGCCAGGCACGCTGTTTGAGGAGCTCGGTTTCCACTACATCGGCCCGCTGGATGGTCATGACCTGCCCGGACTGATTCAAACACTCGAAAATATGAAGGACCTTGAAGGACCGCAGTTCCTGCACATCTGCACCATGAAGGGCAAGGGCTTCCTGCCCGCAGAGCGAGACCCGGTGGGCTATCACGCCGTCAACAAAATCGAAGCGAAACCAAAAGGTCCGCAGCTGGCCGTTGCACCGGCAAAGCCCAGCGGCCCAAAGTATCAGGATATCTTCGGGCGCTGGTTGTGCGACATGGCGGAGCGCGACAAGCGGCTGGTCGCCATTACGCCCGCCATGTGCGAGGGATCCGGCATGGTGAACTTCGCCAAGCGTTTCCCCGAGCGCTACTACGATGTTGCTATCGCCGAGCAACACGCGCTCACCCTCGCCGCCGGCATGGCCTGCGATGGGCTAAAGCCGGTGGTCGGCATCTATTCCACCTTTCTGCAACGCGGCTACGATCAGCTCATTCACGATATCGCGCTGCAAAACCTCGATGTGACTTTCGGTGTTGACCGCGCTGGCCTCGTTGGCCAAGACGGCCCCACACATCACGGCGCGTTCGACTTAAGCTTCCTGCGCTGCATTCCCAACATGGTGGTCGGCGCACCCTCCGATGAGAACGAGTGCCGGCAGATGCTGTACACCGCGTATCAATACCCGGGGCCAGCTGCCATACGCTACCCAAGGGGAACAGGACCGGGCGCATTGATTGAGGACGCCATGACAGAGCTGGACATTGGCAAAGCGGTGCAAGTGCGCAATGGCAAAGAAGTCGCAATACTTAACTTCGGTGCCCTGCTGTCACAAGCGCTCGCAGCTGCCGACCAACTCAATGCCACGGTGGTCGATATGCGCTGGGTGAAACCAATGGATGAACAAATGCTACTGGCAATTGCGCAGCAGCACTCGATCATCGTGACTCTGGAAGAAAACGCGGTAGCCGGTGGCGCGGGCTCAGCTGTGAATGAGTTTATGGCTGCGCAGGGTCTCTCGCCGACGATCCTGAATCTGGGTATACCTGATACCTATGTCGAGCATGGCAGCCATGCCGAGCAATTGGCCTGGGCGGGGCTGGATGCTGAGAGCATCGAAAAGCGCATCGAAAACGCGCTCCACGCAAAACAGGCTCCACTATTGTCCGCCCTGAATACACGCGAAAAGCTGGAGTTGCCGCGTTGATAACGATCAGTGAAATCCTTATCGAAGCTAACAACCGGGATCTCACACAAACATGACTCGACAGTACCAGTACAACTACTCCGATCTGCGGCCCTCAGTTTTTAATGCTGGACAGCGCGAGAGGAAAGCCCGCACTGTTGTGAAAGTGTGCCAAGACTTCTTAAAAAGCGATAATCTGTCGCATCTCAACTTGCTTGACGTGGGCAGTTCCAGCGGCATCATCGATAATTACCTCGCTGATTTTTTCAAAAGTGTATCGGGTATAGACATTGATGAAGCCGCGATGACCCATGCCCAAGGAAAATTCAAGAAACCAAACTTACATTTCTCACATGGCGACGCGATGCATTTGGCACATACCGATAGCAGCATTGACGTAGTGATTTGCTCTCATGTCTACGAACACGTCCCCGATGCATCCAGAATGTTCGACGAGATTCTGCGGGTGTTAAAACCCGGCGGCTTCTGCTATTTTTCTGGCAACAATCGTATCATGTTCATTGAGCCGCACTACCGCCTACCTTTTCTGTCACTACTGCCGCGCTCTCTGTCGCATCGCTACATGCGCCTTATGGGCAAAGGCGATTTCTATCACGAGAAACACGCTAGCTATTCGGCACTGAAAGCCCTCTGCTGCAGGTTTCAATTGATCGACTACTCCGCAAAGATCATTGCTGATCCGGAAAAGTTCGATGTTAGTTACATGCTGCGAAAGCGCTCACTAAAGCATCGAGCAGCCAAACTAATCGCCACTCATCTGAAATGGGCTACTCCCCACATCTGGATTCTGCAAAAGTCTTCGCCAAATCTGAAGCAATAGCTCGGTGCATTCACCGCATAACAACTATCGCGTACTGCTCATCACCCGCAACCTGCCTCCATTGGTTGGCGGCATGGAGCGAATGATGCAACAATTGGCTCTGGGCATAAGCCAGTATGCTGACCTGACGGTGATCGGGCCAAGGGGATGTAAAGAGCACCTTCCTCGCGAATTGACCGTCTATGAAACCTCTTCGCGTTTGGGCCCGTTTCTGCTGTTTTCCACTGTGCTGGCAATGCGCGCCTGCCGCAAAGCGAAATATGACGTGATCATAGGCGGGAGTGGACTGATAGGGCCCACGCTCCGTATCCTGGCGGTACTTTTTCACAGCAGAACATTGGTATACCTCCACGGACTGGACCTGGTAGTAAATAGCGTGCTCTACCAGAAGCTTTTTATCCCGTGTTTGCACCGCGTAGACAGTGTAGCGGTCAACAGCAAAAATACCCGGGATATTGCCGTCAGCAAGAGCATTGATGAAGCTCGGATTGTCATAGTCCATCCGGGCACTGCACTGCCGGCCCCCGTGGATCACGCGAGTCGCCTGGACTTTCGCCAACGCCACTCTATTCCCTTTGCGCGATACATGTTGTTCACTGGCCGCATGACGAAACGTAAGGGCCTGTCGGCGTTCCTGCGTCATACCCTGCCGATTATCCTGGAAAATGAACAGGCAGTTGGCCTGGTCGTGGTGGGGCAGGAGCCGAAAGATAGCCTTAATCAGCTGGGAGAGCAGGCGGAAATTCATAAGCAGCTATCTACTGCATTTGTGCGAGACTCAGTGGTCTTCCTGGGCAAATTAACTCAATCAGATTTAGAGATTTGCTATGCGGAAGCGGCGCTCCAGATCTTTCCGTTAATTCAGGTACCTGGCGATGTTGAGGGATTTGGCATGGTCGCGATAGAAGCGGCGGCTTGCGGCACGCCCACGGTGGCCTTTGAACTAGGTGGCGTAGGCGATGCTATGACCTCAGAATGCGGATACCTTGTAATGCCCGGCGACTTCCAAACATTTGCAGACCATGTCGTGAGTATACTTCGACATTGCGAACCCAATGCGGAGCAATGTACGGCGCATGCGAGGGGGTTTAGCTGGGATATCTATAATGACAAAATGAAACAACTGATCGATGGCTTAGTGGAGTCCTAAACTCAGGAGTAGTGACCTGAATGCGCGCGGACCGGCTTCGTAAGCGTCCCATAGCTAGAGAAACGAGTCGAATAAGAGAGATTTTCGCGCAGTGAAGATAAACAAACGCAACCCATATCACTGGATGTTAATCGCAGAGCAAGCGCTTTATACAATAATTGCGATCGTGGCGCGATACCTATCGCGAAAACGAAAGAAACCTGTGATTGTGATGTATGGGCACCAGTTATCCGGCAACCTCAAAGCGCTGTACATGGAGTGGCAGCGCGGTCATCAAGATAGATTCGATTGCTATTTCCTCTCTCTGGACCCCGTATATAGCCAGCAATTACGCGAGCAGAAAATCCGAGTACTGCGGTGTAACCGGTTGCGAGACATGATTCTCGTGGGACGCAGCAATGCGATCATTACCGATCATGGTCTGCTTGCGATGAGTCCGTTAGTAAGGTTCACTTCGATTCTATTCATCGACGTCTGGCACGGCATTCCATTCAAAGGATTCAGACCCAATGACTTTCGGTTACAGCATCGGTATGACGAGGTCTGGGTTTCATCTCCTCTGCTAAAGGACATTTACGAGACTAAATTCGGATTCCAACCAGATATCGTAAAAAGTCTTGGCTATGCCAGGACAGACGAGCTATTTCTGCAGCAGCCCCCTGATCCATTGCTGAGCGAAAAAGCAGCCATCCCTGCGGGACAAAAGGTGGTACTTTACGCACCGACATGGCAGCAGGATGACAATGGTCGCGAGCTATTCCCTTTCGGAGAGAGCCAAGACTCGTTTATACGGCGACTCAGCGAAACCTGTGACCAAAACAATGCAGTGCTTATTATTCGCAGCCATCTTAATACCAGTATCAGCGCACAACATTTTGAGACCGTGCGCTATTGCTCAATGAGAGAATTTCCCGATTCAGAGGGCCTACTGCTACTGACCGACGTACTCATCTGCGATTGGTCATCTATCGCATTTGATTTTCTGGCGCTGAACAAGCCAACCCTATTTCTCGATGTACCGTCTCCATTCAAGAACGGTTTTAGTCTGGGGAAAGACTATCGGTTTGGAAAGGTAGTCGGCACTCTAGAATCGCTCGACAGCGAACTCAAACGCTGCCTCAACACGCCCAAGCTCTATTTCAACGAGCAGGGCAACAAACACCAGAGAGTCACTCTAGACGCATACCACACCCATACCGATGGACACGCCTCTGCTCGCCAACTGGATCGATTATACGAACTCATTCGCACATAGATCAGTAGCGAATTTTTTCTATCACTTCAGTAGTGGAAATGGAGGGGGTTCTGGGCAGATATACCACATCACATAAAGATGAAAACTCGTCGAATCGGCCGCGCCAGTCATCACCCATAACAAGCACGTCTGCATCGAACTGCTTGATATAATCTGCCTTCAGGTCCAGAGACTCCTCCAAAAAAACCTCATTAACACACTTCAAGGCTCGAACAATCTCGCTTCTTTCGTCGTGGCTATAAACGGGCAGCCGACCCTTTTTATCAAAATTCAGTTGATCCGTCGAAATACCCACAACCAGACGACCACCAAAACCGGCTGCTCTCTCCAGAATTCTGAGATGACCCACATGGAATACGTCAAAGGTACCGAATGTAATTACGACCTTGGCAGCCATACTAGAATCCCGATTCAATCTCCGAACATTTCCTGCAAAACGTGATCAACCACCCTGTCCCGCAAACTGGAAAAACGTCGTATCTCGGTAATTTCATTCATACAGAAAACCATATATTTACCCCTCCGCAAGGGAGAGTACCGATGCACAAGAAACAAAAATAGCGGGTCTCCTATATCCACGTAGCGACAGGGTATATCCCTGACCTCACCGCGCTGATGAGCGACAGAATAATATGCATGCATCGTCGTGGCTAGCGGAATATCCGAGTTATGACGGAACTTGTGCTTTCTGGTATTATCGATTAACGGCTGGTAGCGCCTCTCAATTTCCTCCATAGAGCTACGAACAAGGCAATACGGCGCATGATGCAGTCGCTTGCGTGGCACGTAACCGGTATCTTCAATTATCAACCGACAAGCGTTTAGCGCGCCATGTTCAAAAGGCGACAGCACCCCAACTTTGTCATAGGGCATATCATGCTTACTCGGAAATACGTAAACCTTACCTTCCGGCGAAAAAAAATCGGCGCACTTTACCGGCCTACATAAGAAAACATCGTCGTTGAAATACAGGAACTGCTCGGATAGGCCGTCGATACGATGAAGATTAGCTTCAATAGCCCTCGAATTGAAGCTAGGCAATACGCTAGGATCCGGGAATATAGCCTCGTGCGACACTCTGGAAACCCTCTCATCGCCGACGAGTTGAGCTGGGAGTTGGCAGTTGGTGACAACATAAATATGCCTGACCCACGGTGCATATTTTTTGACCGACTTGATCGAGAAAAGTAACTCGTCCCTGTTCTGAAATCGAGCCATAGAATTCGTGGATTCATGCGAGAAAGCATCCGCAGGCCGAGCAGAACAGGCAGCCACATAAAGCTCCTGCCACGCCTCGTCGTTGTGGTTAACCCACGTATAAACCACGTCTATATCCAAAGCAAAAATCCTAGAGACGCCTACAATATTCTCTTAATGTAAATTAAAAGCTGTTTTTGACCGCAAAGATAAACGTCATGGAATTAACAGCGTAAAAGTAGTCCATTATCGAAAATTAATTTTACAACGTTGCACCACTAACGAGTTTTCGATTTTCACCCCCATCGCGCCCGCCTTGATCGCTTCGGTCTTGCCTCCCGAGCCAGCACAGATCACCTCCAAGACGCCCGCAAAATAGACGTCACCCTCGAGACAAAAAAGCAAATAAAAATACAGCTACGTTAACCGATCAAATCTCTGAAAAAGCTGCGAACTCCAGAAGCGCGACCGTAACTGCCGCTCGCCCAATAGCGCGCCCCTTTAAAGAAACGTGTATGCATAGGCCTGAGCCGCAAATCGTATCTGTAACGTAACATCTGTAGCCGGCTTTCCAATTCAAATTGGAACCGGGATACCATCGGATCGTATTTTCCACCGGCGCGGCCATACGAACGATTACAAGCAAAATACATTTCTTCTGAGCTAGCGATTTCAAACTTTGCTAGGTTACGAGAGTTATCAGACCTTGCTTTCTCAATCTGTAACCTGACGCGGTCTAGTTTCCCAACTCGCCTAGTCCGATTCGCAAGAATTGTAGATTCATTCAAATCGTGGCGTCGATAGAGCTGTAATACCTCTTCCAAAATACATACCGAACGCAGCCCATTAGCAAACCCTACGATCCAATTATCGTGTCCACCAAATCCAACTGGCACAGGTAAACACAATTCCAGCAAGTCTCTGTGAATTGCACAGCAACAGCCCATTACAAAAGCGCTACTAGGATAGCCCGCGGATCGTAACTGCCCTAGCTTGCTCAAGCCCGTTTTCGACAAATCTTTATTGACAAGCTCAGCGTCATTCATAAAGAGCAACACATCTTGTTTGGCGTTTGCAAGCTCAACTACTTTACAAATTTTCTGGGGCAACCAAAAATCATCTTGATCACTAAGAAATACGATATCCCCCGATACATTTTGGAGCGCCCGATTGAAGTTACCCACATGTCCCGCGCGATCGGTATTATCCAAAATCTTTACTTCAAATGGAGCATCTTTCGCAAAATTCGCGAGTAAACGACAGGTATCATCAGTGGAACAATCATCACTGACAACCAACTCGTCAGGCAACCTATCTTGCTCGACAAAACTCCGTAGCTGCGCCGGTAGGTAACTAGCTCCGTTATATGTCGCCAAAGCGACGGAAACTTTCAAGTTTGGCTAACAGTCTTTTTCATATTCCCGCTCCCTTACCACCCTGTCACATATCAACTCTTAGCTGCAATTGTGCTCCAGCTACACTCTCCTTGCCACAATGATGTACTGAAAAGCCAAGAAACCCCGAATCCCAGGCCAGGCACAGTATTTCGCCCACCTATTAATGCTGGAGGGACGTTCCACAAGCCGATAATTAGTGACTACTTTTTCAACCGCCAATTTGGGCGAAGAAAATAACTCAAGGATGTTCGTCCGCGTAAAAAACCTCAAGTGCGTTCTATCGTGAATACCTCGATCTCGATATGGCCACCTACCGCGTACTACCAAATTGAAAAGAGTATCGAAGTGCCTGACGTTCGGAATGCAGGCCACGATCACACCTCCCCGCGCTAATATCTCAATCGATTCATTTACCGTATTCCAGGGATCCCTGAGATGTTCAAGAATATCCGCAAGTACGACACAGTCGAAAGCTTCCTCGGCAAACTCTTGCGTCAGTGAGAACTTATCCATGTCTTCAATATAAACTTTGTCCAATTTCTGTCGCGCTATTTCCGCCATGTCAGAATCCAACTCTATACCGTATATCTGTGCGCCCGGGCTTCGCTTAGCTACTTCCGCTCCAAGCGAGCCGATACTGCAGCCGATATCAAGTAGCCGTTTTACGGAAACCGGTATGTGTTGCAAAATATCTGGCCGAACACCGATGTAAGATTGATTTAATTCCATAAAAAAACCTGATTACTATCAGTTTGTTAGCTAGAAAACGCTATTAACGATCATCGTCTGAATCGACGCTTGCTAATAATATTCCTTAATCGGATACGAATGTTTCGGAATATGTTTCCTTTATGAGGATATTTCTCAAAATATTCGTTTCGCTCTCTGAAACTCCAATTCCATATTTTTGTAGGCACATTATTTTTCCAGAGTACGTAAGGCAGGCTTATCTGATCGCGCTTGGTATATGTATTGAACTGAGCCCACCAATCGTCCATTGCCTGAGTCAGTTTCTCATGCTTGTGCGAGCGAAATATTATCGCGTTGTCAGTCAGAGGCTGATCGTCTGGCATACCGTCGGACAGCATAAACTTGATCTGCCCAGTGTAAGAAAGCATATCTGCGTCATCGAACCGGCCCTTATCAATACAAGCTATCACTTCCTCAAGCACATTTTTTCGATCTCGATGGCGAAACACACCAATAGCTGCGTTACTTGCTATAAACTCATCTATTAGCGCAGATATATCTCCAATAATGCCTATATTTCCATCGATATAGATGGAGTAGTCTGCGTTTGGGAAAAGCCTATGCGGAAAAAATTTGTGGTGCCGGTTGCTTGATATAGGACATGCCAAATCTATTTGAAGCGGAAGCAGGCGCCACGCACCGAACGTTTGCGACAAATCCGAGAAGAGAGCAAATTTGACGTCACGTCGCTGAATCGCAGGCGGGAATAGTAGATCATACCCATTGGTTACGCACGAGTAGACATAGATGCCCCCTACCTGACAATAATCTATCGGAGTTGGTGGCGCCCCCCCCCCAAACCGCATCATTGACATGAGAGAGTGTCGGTACAGGTTTTTCTTTCGCTTCATTCCAACGCCATTATCATCAGATTCAAGGCTATTCATCACCGCCTCTTCCCCCCCGATTATCAGGTGCGAAGATGAGCGATAGCATTTCCGCCATCATCGCTTTCTCCATGTCCATCAGCACGGAAAATCGGGAAAAACCCTTCGCTACCAAATCGCGATAAAAGACTTCGTCGCGGTCAATTTGGAGAATTCGATTCCTAAGCTCTTGTGGCGAGCAGGGGTTGAAGTAGAGCGCGGCGTCACCGCAAACCTCTGGAACACTACTAACGGATGATGCCACAACGGGCGTACCAGACTGCATGGAGTTTAGCGGCGGATAACCAAAGCCTTCATTCAACGTCGGGTAGATCAACGCATGCGCATTTACATAGACCTCGGCGAGTGTCGCCCGCTCAACATAGCCTCGCACATCGAAATGATCAGCATTACGCAATTGGCTCAGAATTTTGTCCGGATTGGCCGCGCCCAAAACAAGCACCTTATCTACGTGCAGTAAACCGTCGGAGATTAGCTCATCGATCACCATGCAGGCCAATCGCACATTTTTTATCCAGCGGTCTGCACCAAGCAGCAAATAGTATAATCCACCGACTGGCAGCACGCCCGGTAACACATCACTCATGTCATCAACCGGACAGTGAATTACCCTGATCTGGTCCAGGCTCAGTGCCGGGAAAAAAGATTTTATCGAATACTTGGAATGCCTGGATGCCGTCACAATCTCAGCACCGGCCCGCGACAGCAATTCCCACATTTTCACGCGCTCTACTGCACGCCTGCTTCGAATACGTCCGGGTTCTACCAGGACGTTCCAATACCTCCGTACGGGATTGACGGCTAGCAGCTTCCTGTTCGGGTCGTATGGCATTTCAAGGTTTCTCAAGCCATGAACACTCATCACAAAGCGCGTGCCCTTCGTGTCGACTGCTGCATAGGGGTAGGGCAGGGCAGAAAAGAACGTCTCATAGTCGCCATCGGTCAATACCTGCTCCAATCCAGCCTGGGACTGGACCGGCATCATTACGATATCGTTCTTCTGGCATGCCTCCAAGACCTTGGGGTCCAGCTCGAGCTCTGGATTATAGATCGCATGAAAACGGGTGAGTCCTGCGTCTATCGCCCGAAAGAAAATTTGCTTTCCATATTCTGCACCGCCGTGAAATCGATAACTCACTGCGGGCTGAGTTGCGATTAGATCAAACAGTACTGTCACGGCCTGGGTTCCTCTGCAGTTACTCCCAAGGCCATAAGCGTCATGTAGTATTTTTTGGCGAATGGATTGAGACGCGCGATCCTCGATAGGATCGACACCAGAGCTTTTGGAAGTCCTTGGGATGTATAATGAAGTATCTCAGGCCTTACCGGGTTGATCCGCACAATAAAAACGACTTCCATACTCACAGATCGAAATAATTGTCTCAGAGATTCCTCGCTAAAAAACTGCACATGAGTTGGGTCGGAGAAATGATTGTAAGTAAGGCCCGAATTTCTAAATGCGACAGGCACCTCGCAATCTGGCACCGTCACTAGCACATTACGCGAGCTTACCCTTTGCATTTCTCTAAGCGCTTCTTCTGGATTCTGCAGATGCTCGAGAACTTCGAAGCTGAAAACGGTTTCAAACGAGTTTGCAGGAAACGGCAAGGATTGGGCAGAACCTATTGTAAATAGCTCGGGCGCCGAAGACCAGTTCGGATTGGGTTGGATATCGAACCCCACTGCGGCAGCACCTTGACTAGCCAGCAGACGCACGTAATCGCCAGATGAACAGCCCACATCAAGATAAGGCTCATCGAGAAGGGACAACGCATTCCATCGCGCCTCGACAATCTGACCCCAGCTTTTTCTATAGGTTTGCAATTTCAACTGCCCAAGTTCCAGATCAACTGCTCAATATTTCCGTACGTCAATTTAAAGGGCAGAGACATTAGCCTATTACGTTCCACATCAGTCACTGATGTCTAGGGCACATTAGTCGAATTTAACGGCTCAAGTCGAATCACCTTGTCTGCTATCGCAAGCGTTTCAGATCGATGCGTAATCATTATGATTGTTACACATGGTTTCATGTTGGCTAGGTAAGTAAGAATTTCAGACTGTGTATCGCCGTCAAGAGCGCTCGTTGCTTCGTCCAAAAACAACAACGAGATGTCCCTATACAGGGCCCGCGCAATACCTATGCGCTGTTTCTGGCCGCCACTCAATAGGTTTCCACGCTCACCTATCGGCGTCCAGTATTTATCTGGCATCGCCTCAATAACCTCATCGACTCTTGCGCACTGTGCCGCCAGCTTAACCCGACCAAGATCAATCTTTTCGCGACGCACACCAAAGGCAATATTTTCAGCAGCAGAACTATCTGTCAAATACACATCCTGGGGAACATATCCAATGGATGCGCGCCAAGACGGCATATCACTTTCGGCCAAGGGCGTACCATCCACAACAATGCAGCCCGACTGAGGTTCAAGCAGACCCATTAATATTTCCAAAAGTGTCGACTTACCAACGCCGGATCCTCCTGAAATAGCGGTGACTTTACCCGCCTCAAATGTCTCGGAGAAATGATCGAAAATCGGCGCCCTAGAAGGGTCAAAAGCAAAGGTCATCTCCCTAATCTCGATTTGCGACTCAGGCCTCATAGTTTTCAATGCCTGATTCTGAAATGGATTTGTCTTGTTTGAAACAAGCATATCCGCGTAAAGCCTGTTGAAGATTGGCTGCGCACTTCGGATTTTTGTGAATGCTTGGTAGCTCTGCTGAATTTTTGGGACAATTTTGATACCCGCCAAACAATAAAGTGTTAGCACCGGAAGCACAGCATTCAGGTTGCTTTCCGTTGAATAGAGATAGAGTGTCAGCAGCACCATCCCGGCGAGTACAACCGCCTCAACTATGAAGTAAGGAGACTCGCCAAGAATGAGATTATCCGCTGACGCACGCTCAGATAGTTTGGTATCCCGTTGATACTGACTCAGGTATCCGTACTCGAATGAATAAAGTTTTACGTCCCGGATGCCTTCAAGGCTTTCATTAAGTGTCTGATTACGCTTTTGGCCCAACTTCGATATCAGGACGCCGTTTTCGTGAATCGTGGTCCTCACAAACTGAAAAATAAACCAGTAAACCGCACCAAGTACGATCACCGTACTCATCGCGACCAAGGGATCAACGTAGATAATCACCGAAGTCAGTAGGAATATCGAAAAAAATCGGGTGTTGAGACGTAGCGCTGGTGAAATCAGAAACGAACTGAGCATAAGCGAATCCCTCATGACTTTCTGGATCAATAAAGCGCTATTTGTTTCCATGTGAAAGCGCATATCTCTCGACAAGTAATACCCATAGAGACGTGCCGAAATTTCACCACCCACGCGGAAAGAATACCGATTCATAAGGAACTGGGAAAGCATTTGGATGAGGTCAGAGATTACAATGAGAAAAACAAATACTGCTCCAACAGTCATAAGAAACTGCTTGTCTGAAGGCTCTCCCATCGCGCTGTACAGCTTAAAAAGATAAGGATTGGAGTACGCCAGTCCCGGGTCAGCCACCAAGGCAATGAAAGGCATAATTGAAACAGTACCAATGAGTTCTGCTGCAGCTGAAACCAGCATCAAGCATTGTAAAATACAAAATTCCCTTCGCTGTTTCCCGGTCAGCAAGTGAAACAGCTTCAGAAACGTCGCAATCATAATTCCAGGTGATTCTTATAATATGATTGACAATATAGAGCATCAGCCGAACCGGACGGGGCGACACTGATCATGAAAATCCCTCGAGCTCATTGAATGGTGGAAAAAAATCATAATAAAGCTCGGTCTTAATATTAACACAATACCCAGAATGAGAACGCAACTACAGCCCTTTAACTACGGAATTTTTCCAAACGCATAATACTGTTCCGCGATATTCTTTCTCAGTTCCTCGAAGAATAGCAAGACGAATGAAAGCTCAACACATCCATCAGGTATCGAATTCCAAAACTAAACCTATTATCATTGGGAACCTCTGCTTAGGTTCTGACCATGACCACAACCAAAAAAAGCCAACTGGAAAGCAAGCCAGACTTCGGGAGTCAGTTAAATACTCTGGAGTCGATTGTAAAGTTGCTCGAAGACGACAATATTTCACTTGAGGACTCTCTAGAAGCATTTGAAAAGGGCATAGGCCTGACGAGGAATATTCAGAAAGCCCTTCTTGAGGCAGAACAAAAAGTAGAATACTTGTTGATGGAAGGCGAATCAGTTGAGTCGCTGCCAACGAATTTGCAAAGGGGTTCTGACGATAAATAACTTCGAAGATACGCTTTCCGCTCAACACACCTTATGCAATGACACCCTTGGAGCATTGGTGGATAGAGACACTCTCTCGGGCACCAGTGTAAATCCTGGATTACGGGGGCTCTTGGAGGCTAGCGGCTATGCGCTGCGCATCAGCGGCAAGAGAATTCGACCCGCGCTCTGCTTCGCTGCCGCCAACAGCATCCGTGAAGTGCCCACTCCTGCGTTGGAGCATCCGAGTTCTGCCCTGGAACTACTTCACACCTACTCGCTCATCCACGACGACCTGCCCGCCATGGACAACGATGATCTGCGCCGTGGCCAGCCCAGCCTGCACAAGGCCTACGACGAGGGTACTGCGATATTGGTAGGCGATGGCCTGCAGGCAAGAGCGTTTGAGTTGCTGGCAGACGCTCCAGGGCTCAGCGCCGAGCAGCGCATCCGCATGGTCAAGGTTCTCGCTGCAGCTGCCGGTTCCAACGGCATGGTCGGGGGCCAGTTTATCGACATTCAGGCGACCAATTCGGACATGACGCTGGAGCAACTCCAGGCCATGCACTCCCTGAAAACCGGCGCGCTGATCCGTGCGTCACTGGCGCTTGGCGGCATTGCCGCAGGTGCCAGTGAACAGCAACTGTCTGCGCTGGACGCATACGGCAGCCACATAGGGCTGGCCTTTCAGGTCGTGGACGACATCCTCGATGTCGAGGGCGATACGGCAACGCTGGGCAAAACCCTGGGCAAGGACAGCGAGGCCAACAAACCGACCTATGTGAAACTGCTGGGGCTCGCGGGGGCGAAAGAGGAGGCTGAGCACTTGTTACACGCGGCACTCACAGCGCTGCATGATTTCGGGGAATCTGCGGACCACCTGCGGGAGCTGGCGCGGTATATCGTCGAGCGCGATCACTGATCGGATATTACTAATTCGCCGCGCGTACGCGACTAGCGACTAGGGACTAGGGACTAGGGACTAGGGGAGATGATGCCTATTTCCCGCCGCAATAGCGGCTTGCTAAGTCCGAAAGACTCCTCACTAACTTCCCAACTCAAACATATGGCCGAGCTTTCCCGCCTTGGTTCGCAGGTACTTCTCATTATGCGGATTGCTGCCGGTGTGCAAAGCGATGCGCTCAACCACCGCAACCCCATGCTCTTCCAACGCCACTACTTTGCGCGGATTATTCGTCATCAAGCGCACCGATGTGAGACCGAGGTACGCAATCATGGGCTGCAGCATGCTGTAGTCGCGCATATCCGCGCCGAAGCCCAGTTGCTCGTTGGCTTCTACTGTGTCGGCACCCGCGTCTTGCAGTTTGTAGGCTTTGATTTTGTTCAGCAGGCCGATACCACGCCCTTCCTGACGCAGGTAGAACAGCGCCCCCCTGCCCTCCTTTGCGATAGCCTCAAGTGCCGCGTGCAGCTGGTTTCCGCAGTCACAGCGCAGGCTGAACAAGGCGTCGCCCGTCAGGCATTCAGAGTGCACACGGGCTAACACAGGCTTTCCATCGGCAAAATCACCCATGGTTAGCACGATGTGTTCCTTGTTGAATTCGGTATCCTCGAAGCCGTGGATATCAAAATCACCCCATGTGGTGGGTAGACGAGAAGATTCAATGAAGCTGACAGCCACGCGGTACTTCCATAATAAAAGCGTACTATTCTACCAGCAATCCGTGGGCAGGGGCGAGGAAAGGCTATTGGCTGCGGGACAGCGAAAGAATGCCGTTGTGCTCCTGCAATTTAACGTGCTTCAGGTAACTCATGCCCAATAAAATGGTGCCCGGAAAAACGCCTTCAACGACCAGTGCCGGCACATTATTCACTTCAATGCCGCCGACCACCACAGATTGCAGGGTAATGGCGTGCGCAGAAGTCACTCCACTGGCCGTTTCCACTGTCGTTAGCTCGCCGCTACTGTACTCAATGTTCATGGCCGTGGCCTGTTTGCCGCTGATAGCAACGATGTTGGCCCCTGTATCGACCAGCACCAGTGCGCTGCGGCCATTGATGGTAGCGTTGGTCTCGTATTTCAGCATGGCATCACGCGCGATGGTGACCACTAGCTCGCGGGGCTCCCGATAAGTGGTACCAACACGCTCAGACAGCCCCAGCGTCTGAGACTGCCCATTAATTTGCACTATTGCAGCGGTCGGCTCTGCTGCGATCAGCGTCACGCCAGCAACCGTCTGGCCCACGCTCAGGGTTTCGCGCTGCCCGTTAATTTTCAGCACCGCGGTTTTACCCAATAGCGCTTCCACCTCGACAGAGACTTCCACGGCACTGGGCTGGGGCTGGGCCAGGGTCTGGATATGGACTGTCGCCAGCAATATGCTGATGCATACCACACGCACTGCTTGCTGTATCGACATATCCCGCCCCCAGCCCCTTTAAACCAACCGCAACACGATGTGCAACGTTAAACAGGCCATTACACCGGCCAATACATCATCGATCATAATGCCAAATCCGCCGCCGACCCGTCGGTCGAGGACGCTGATAGGCCACGGTTTGACTATATCGTACAGCCTGAATACGACAAAGCCCGCAAGCACCCAAACCCAGTCCGTTGGCAGTGCCCACATGGTAATCCAGAATCCGACAAACTCATCCCAGACGATGCCAGGATGATCATGAACGTCCAGTTGCCGACTGGCTGCACCGCAGATCCACACACCCAATACCGCTGCCACCAGCACCACCGCGGTGTATTGCAGCAGGCCCCACTGCGCAATCAGCAGATACAGAGGAATCGCCAGCAACGTACCGGCGGTACCGGGCGCCTTAGGGGACAGGCCGCTGCCAAATCCAAACGCCAGAAACTGCACTGGATGCTTGCGAAAGTCAGGGGCAGGATGAGGTTTGGCGGGGTTCGCCGCGGATAAAGACATCAGATTTACCAGGTTGATTCCTCGCAACCGAGGACGCCTACTGAACTCACTAATCGCTAAAATGCTGGTATCCGGTTGGCATGTCAATCTTCAGACCACAGTCTACGCCCGCGCCGGCCTCAACATGCCCTATTCGGGTGGTGCCGGCGGGCGCAGCCTCTTTGGCCGGGAGGCAGAAACACAACTCATAGTCATCGCCGCCGGTCAGCGCCCAACGCACAATAGTCTCGGGGTTGTCGTGGGAGCGCAGCGCCGCTGACAGGGGCAAGCAATTGGGTTCAAGACGGATCTTCACGCCACTGGCTGCCGCGATATGGGCGGCGTCCGCCAGCAGGCCATCGGAAATGTCGATGGCGGCGGTGGCGTAATCCAAAAGTGCCATGCCCAATTCAAGGCGGGCCTGCGGACGGTTGAAGCGCTGCAGCAAAAACTCCGCGTTGTCCGGGCTGGGCTGCCACTCACTGTGCAAAAACGCCAGTGCGCCCGCTGCATCACCCAGCGTACCCGACACGTAAACCGCATCACCCACTTGCGCACCGCCGCGCAATAGCGCCTTATCCAAGGGCAACGCACCCAGCACCTGCACCGAAATGGCCAACGGACCGCGAGTCATATCGCCGCCAACCAATGGCAGCTGGTAGGCCGATACCGCGGCCGCCAGACCCTCGCTGAAGGCATGCAGCCATAGCTCATCAGGCGCAGGCAATGTTAGGGCAACGGTCATACCCAGCGGTCGCGCACCCATCGCCGCCAGATCGCTGGCCGCCACGGACACTGCGCGAAATCCAATATCCTCGGGAAAACTGTCCTTGGGAAAGTGCACACCTTCGACCATTGTGTCGACCGAAGTTGCCAGGCGCTCACCCGCGCCCAAACGCAAAATGGCGCAATCATCGCCCACCGAGAGGTCCACGGCATCGCCGCGACCGAGGTGAGAGAAATAGCGATAAATTAGCGAAAATTCAGTGCCGGGCATCAGGATGCCGCGTCTATCTCGACCTTGCGCAGTTGCCGCGCGGCTTTGTCGAGCACACCGTTGACATACTTGTGGCTGTCAGTGGCGCCGAATTTCTTGGCCAGTGCCACCTCTTCATTGATGACGACTTTATAGGGCACATCAATGCGCTGCATCAGTTCGTACATACCCATGCGCAGCAGCGTGCGCTCAATGGGGCCCAGATCGCCCAGCTTGCGATCCAGCAGGGGTTCCATGGCGCCATCGAGCTCATCGACACAGGCCGGGATGCCGTGCAGTAGTGCTTGAAAATACTCCAGATCAACGTGGGTGAAATCGTAGTCGGCACGAAATTCTGCCTCAATATCGCTCACTGACGCCCCCGCCATATGCCATTGGTATAACGCTTGCATGCCGTAATGTCGGGCTTTGCGACGCTCGGCGGCGAGCGTGTTGTGCACTGGTTTATTCATTCAGCTGAGCTTACCGAGCAGGTTGACCATCTCTAGCGCAGACATTGCAGCCTCTGCGCCTTTATTTCCAGCTTTGGTGCCGGCACGTTCCACCGCCTGCTCAATGGAGTCCACCGTCAGCACGCCGAACGAGACAGGTACGCCGTATTCCATGCTCACCATGGCGATGCCCTTGGTGCATTCGCCGGCCACATACTCAAAATGCGGTGTGCCGCCACGAATCACAGCGCCGAGTGCGATGATGGCATCGACATTCCCTTTGGCCGCGATCTTCTTACACACCAGCGGTATCTCGAAGGCGCCCGGTGCCCGCACTATAGTGATCTGCTTGTCGCTCACGCCATGGCGGCGCAAGGCGTCGATAGCGCCCTCCAGCAGGTGCTCTACAACGAAGCTGTTCCAGCGGCCCACGACAATACTGTAGTTGCCCTTGCCGCCAATGAATGTACCTTCGATGGTTTTGATGTCGGTCATGTTCTCGTCCTTCCTTTGCTGCCTTTGTGTTATTTCCAGGCTGTTATCGCCCACAATCGACAAAATCCAGCACTTCCAGATCAAAACCGGAAATGGCATTGTACTTTATAGGCGCGCCCATCAGGCGAATTTTTCCGACGCCCAAATCCTTGAGAATCTGTGAGCCAAGACCCACTGAATTATAGGTGTCGGGCGCGATGGCAATACCTGCACTCGGTTCACCCAGCGCCATATCGACACTTTCCAGCAATTGCTCAGGACGCTCCGCGCGCGCCAGCAGTACCACCACGCCACGCCCATTGGCTGCCACTGCCTGCAGGCACTTACCCAGGCTCCAGGTCGGTCGCTCGGAAAGCTTACTGGTAACCAGATCGCGCATCACGGACTGCACGTGCACTCGCACCAGTGTGGGTTCATGAGCCACAATTTCCCCACATGACAGCGCCAAATGCACTTCGCCAGAGGTCTGGTCGCGATAGGCGGTGAGGTTGAATGCGCCGTATTCGGTATCAATCTCACCCTCTCGAATACGGTGAATGGTGCGCTCATTAACCATGCGGAAGTGAATCAGGTCGGCGATAGAGCCGATTTTCAAGCCGTGCATCGCGGCAAACTCGCGCAGTGCCGGGCCATCGGCTACAGAGCCCTGCGGTGTAAGGATATCCGTAATCACTGCCGCCGGCAGCAAACCGGCCAGCCGAGCATAGTCGGATGCCGCCTCTGTGTGGCCGGCGCGCATCAATACACCGCCAGCCCGCGCGGTCAGTGGAAAGATATGTCCGGGCTGCACGATATCACTCGGCTGCGCATGAGGTGCTGCCGCCGCCTGCACTGTGCGAGCGCGATCCACAGCGGAAATACCCGTATCAATACCGGCAGCGGCCTCAATCGAGAGCGTGAAATTGGCTTTCTCACCCTGCGCGTCCTCTACCATCGGCGGCAGGTCCAACTGTCGGCAGCGCTCCTCAGTTAAAGCCAGACAGATCAATCCGCGCGCTTGGCGCGCCATAAACGTCACGTGCTTGGCGTCACAGTGCTCTGCAGCCACTACCACCACGCCTTCATTGTTGTTGTCCGCGTCGTCGTCGATCAGCACCACCATACGACCCTGCCGGATCTCGCTGATCAGTTCATCGACACTGTTTAGTTCCATCGTCATAATTTCCCCGGGCCGTCGGCCGCGCCACCCAGATACCCGTGTTCGGCCAGCTTGTCGAGCGACAGGCCACCTGCGGTCCACGCTGCAGCAGCATCGCCCTGCATGAGTCGCTCCAGATAGCGCGCGATCACATCCACTTCAAGATTAACGCATGTACCACTTTGATACTGCGCAAAAACGGTTTCCGCCATAGTCTGCGGAATGATATTCAGGTCAAACTGCGCACCGTCCACGGCATTGACGGTGAGGCTGGTGCCATCGACACAAATACTGCCCTTGTGGGCGATGTACTTGGCGAGTTGATCCGGCGCTCGCAGCACCACACGAATAGAGCGCGCGTCCTCAGTGAGGCTTATGACTTCGCCAACACCATCCACGTGGCCACTGACGATATGCCCACCGAGCCGACTCTGCGGCGTGAGCGACTTCTCCAGGTTGACAGCCGATCCAGTTTTCAAATCACCCAGCGTGGTAAAATTGAGCGTTTCCACTGAGACATCTGCCCAGTAGCCATCGCCCGGCAGCTCGATCACCGTCAGGCACACACCGCTGGTGCAAATGCTGTCGCCGATGGCGACGTCACCCAGTGGCAGTTTGCCAGTGTGGATGCGCAAGCGCATATCGCCGCCGCACTCCTGCATAGCGGCAACGGTGCCGACGGCCTGGATAATTCCTGTGAACATACTGTTGTCTCGTTGGCTACGGTGTTTGCCTGATGGGTTATACATCCCTGCAGGGGATGGCGGTAAAGCGCCAGTCCGTCCCCACCTTACGCACGTCCCCCAGCATGAGTTCAACTTTCTCTGCCATGTGGTCAAGCGGCAGTTCCAGCAGCGGGCGCGCTCGATCACCTAGCAAACTAGGCGCCATATAGATGATTAGCTCATCTAACAGGCCCGCCTGCAGCAGGGCGCCAGTCACGCGGGGGCCCGATTCTACCAGAATTTCATTGCATTGCTGTTGCGCGAGGTGAACCATTAATGCATTGAGATCGAGCCCGCTGTCGGCCCGGCGCAGCGCCAGGGTTAGCGTCGCAGCCGAGCGAATGGACTCCGGCACGGTCACTGCCTGGTCATGGCACAGCAGCGTGGCCGCAGCGCCATCCAGTACTTTTGCAGTGACTGGCGTACGCAGGTTTGAATCCAGCACCACCCGCAACGGCTGGCGGGTACCAGCCAATTCCAGAGCCTCAAAGGGCAAACCCAATTCAGTCGTCCGCACAGTCAACTTGCAGTCATCCGCCAGTACCGTTCCGACCCCGGTAATAATGGCGCAGCTCATGGCCCGCAAGCGCTGCACATCGCTGCGCGCCGCCGGCCCGGTAATCCACTGGCTCTCGCCCGACGCCATGGCTGTGCGGCCGTCCATCGACATCGCCATTTTTGCCCGCACCCGACCCCGACCTCGTGTCATGCGCGCGATATATCCAGGGATCAGGCAGCGCGCTTCGTCTTCAAGCAGACCGCACTCAACGGCAAGACCGGCGGCACGCAACTTCTCAAGCCCCTGACCCGCCACCAACGGATTGGGGTCAGACAGCGCAACCACGACCCGAGCCAGCCCCGCTTGCACCAGTGCATCCGCACAGGGCCCGGTTTTACCCTGATGGCTGCACGGCTCCAGCGTTATATAGGCAGTGGCGCCCATCGCATCACCGGCAGCGCGCAGCGCCTCGATCTCCGCATGGTTACCACCGGCCGGGCAGGTAAAGCCCTCTCCAATAACGTGTCCGTCGCGCACCAGCACGCACCCTACATGGGGGTTGGGCATGGTGGAATATTGACCGCGCCGCGCCAACTGCAGAGCGCGAGCCATCATGCGAGTATCTAACTGGGAATCCATACGCGTTACAAAACCGGCTCAGTCAGCCGCAGGTTCGGCTTCGAGCCGTTCAATTTCATTGCGAAATTCAGCGATATCCTGAAAACTGCGGTAGACGGACGCAAAACGCACATACGCCACCTGATCGAGTTTCTTCAATGCTTTCATTACCAACTCTCCAACCACCAGCGACTGCACCTCGCGCTCGCCAGTGGCGCGCAATGCGTGCTTGATATGAATGATGTCTGCTTCGATGTTCTCGACCGACACGGGACGTTTTTCCAACGCCCGCAGCAGGCCGGCACGCAGTTTCTCTTCATCGAAGGGTTCGCGGTTGCCGTTCTGTTTGATCACACGCGGCATGACCAGTTCTGCAATCTCGTAGGTGGTGAAGCGCTCGGCGCAGCTGAGGCATTCTCGGCGGCGGCGCACCTGGTCGCCCTCAGCAACCAACCTGGAGTCGATGACCTTGGTGTCCTCGGCGGCGCAAAACGGGCAGTGCATGGGCGTTTCTCAGGAATCTAAGTGGCTGAACATTAACATATTTTTGGTGGTTCGGGCTTTACTCATTTGGGGTACGGGATGGGCCGTTTAGTGTTTTGAAGCCGATCAGGAGGGTGCAGACTGTGCACTGTGAACGGCCGCGGACATCTCCGTCGTTTCGGGCTGTTGCGCAACTCTGCTAAAACGTGAATTAGGTTCGGTGCTTTGAAGCCGGTCAGGCGGCTGCAGACTGTCCTCCAAAATAGCAGGCCTCGCTATCCGAGACTCCGAATACAAGGAGGTCGATGCCCGTTGGGTTGCCCGAAAATATCAGGCCACGCTTAGCGCATTTCCCTCGTTCGGGATCTTTCTGCGAGGACTGTCCGAGTCCAGAAAATTGCGCAGCAATTTTTGTCGAGTTCCGCAGCAGCCGAACGAGGGGAATGCGCTGTGGTCTTTTCGGGCACACCAACAGGCATCGACCGGGTTTCGAAGCGAAAAACCGAAATAGCTACAGGGTCAACCGTAAACAGGAAACCGCTTACAAATCTCCAGCACTTTGACCTTCACAGCAGCGATCACTGCCTCAGAGGTGCCATTCTCAAGCGATTCCAACACCTCACACATCCAGCCCGTCAGCTCAACGGTTTCCGCCTCACCAAAGCCGCGAGTCGTGATTGCCGGCGTGCCCACACGCAGTCCGGACGTGATAAAGGGCGAGCGCGGGTCATTCGGCACAGCGTTCTTATTGACCGTGATATTCGCCGCGCCCAAAGCCGCATCGGCATCCTTTCCCGTATAGGGCTTGCCGATAAGGTCTACCAGCATCAGGTGATTCTCAGTGCCACCCGAGACAATCTTGATACCGCGCTCGATAAATGTCGCGGCCATGGCCTTGGCATTTCTCACCACTTGCTTCTGGTACTCGACGAATTCAGGGCTCTGCGCTTCCTTAAAACTGATTGCCTTGGCAGCGATCACATGCATCAGTGGGCCGCCCTGGCCGCCGGGAAACACCGCTGAGTTGAATTTCTTTTCCAGCGCTTCGTTAGCTTTGGCGAGAATGATGCCACCACGCGGACCGCGCAGAGTCTTGTGGGTGGTGGAGGTGACAACATCCGCGTAGGGCACAGGGTTGGGATAGATACCGGCGGCAACCAGGCCCGCCACGTGGGCCATGTCTACCAGCAGATAGGCACCGACCTTGTCGGCGATCTCACGGAATCTGGCCCAGTCCATAATTTGCGAGTAGGCAGAAAAACCCGCAACGATCATCTTCGGCTTGTGCTCCAGCGCCAATGCTTCAACCTGGTTGTAATCAACCTCGCCAGTGTCAGCGTTCAGGCCGTACTGGACGGCGTTGTAGAGTTTGCCAGAGAAATTGGGCTTAGCGCCGTGGGTCAGGTGCCCGCCGTCGGCGAGGCTCATACCCAATATGGTATCGCCGGCGTTACACAGCGCAAGGTACACGGCTGAATTGGCCTGTGAACCTGAATGTGGCTGGACGTTGGCGTAGTCGGCACCGAACAGGGCCTTGACGCGTTCGATGGCAAGTTCCTCGACTTTGTCGACGTACTCACAACCACCATAATAACGCTTACCGGGGTATCCTTCGGCATACTTGTTGGTGAGTGCGGTGCCCTGAGCCTGCATCACGCGCGGGCTGGTGTAGTTTTCCGACGCTATCAGCTCGATGTGCTCTTCTTGGCGACATTGCTCTTCACCAATCGCGGCAAAGACTTCGTCGTCGAAACCCTCTATGGTCATGTTGTTGTCAAACATGTTGGCCCCCTAATCAATGATGGGGAAAGCGCAGGCACACCCCTCGAAACGCGGCGCATTCTACCCTAAAACGGTCGGCACAAAGAAGCATACTGGCGAATTGTGTGCTCTTTATCTTCGCGGCAATTTGGCGCAGGCGACAATGTGACCCAGCCGGCAGTGAACGCGCAAGGATTACGCAGGGATTAACAGGAGCGCGCTGCCATCGGCAGAGCATTGCAGCACCTCCGAGCTTGTCAAGCCACGCGACATTTAGTTAGCATGGCGTAATTAGTCAGTATGATGCAATACTACAACACAACGTGGGTTCGAAGTTTTATTTTAGGGCCCGAGCTCTAATGTGCAACTACAGTTCTGTATCTGACTTAGCGACACCAAGGCCAGCGACGCTGGCTTAGCCTGCACAAAACAATACAAAGTGTGATGTCCATGCAAGGGAATCTAAAATTGCCCATAATAGTAAAGCGCTGCGCAGCAGTGCTGCTGTTAGTGCTAATGAGTGCTTATGCCGGCGCCAGCGATGGTTTTATCAACCCGGCAGGACCTGTTGCAGCAGCGCTGCGCGATCACCTGATCTTTATCGTACTGGTCATGATGATTGTTATCGTGCCGCTGTTTATCGCATTGCCCTGGACACTTTGGCATTACCGCATCGGTAACAAAAAGGCAGACTACCAACCCAACTGGGAGTTTTCCTGGCCGCTGGAGCTGTTAATTTGGGGCTTGCCAGTGATCATCGTCGGCGTCCTCGGCTGGAAGCTGTGGGAGCAGACCTTTGAACTTGACCCCTACAAGCCACTGGCCGCCACCGAACCACTGTTGGAAGTGCAGGCGGTATCGCTGGACTGGAAATGGGTGTTTATTTATCCAGAGCAGGGGATCGTTTCGGTTAATGAGCTGATGATTGTGACAGGGCGGCCGGTGCGCTTTCGCCTCACCAGCGGCACTGTTATGCAATCTTTTATGATTCCCCGTCTGGGTGGCCAGATCTACACCATGGCCGGCATGGTCACACAGCTTAATTTGATGGCCTCTGAACCGGGCGAATTTCGGGGACTGAATACGCAATATAACGGCATGGGCTTTGCCAACCAAAAGTTTCTGGCGCGCGCCGTGAGCCAGGACGAGTTCGATGCATGGGCAGCGAGCCTGCGTCAATCGAAACCTCCTCTGGATCAAACTGCCTGGGCGCAACTGACCAAGCCATCCGTACTGCCGGCCCCACAGTTTTTTGGCAGCGTAGCAGACCATTTCTTCGCCGGGGTTGTGGCGGGTTTCACCGGTGGTGGCCACCACCACCTAATAAAGGACGGATCTGAGTTGTGAGTGCAGAATCAAGTTTTTCACTGCTGGGCAACCTGGGGGCACAGGACATCTCCTTTGTGCATGCCTACGAAAACCCGGTAATGAGCGAGTTTATTGCCGCTTCCGCTGGTGGGTTTATGGTGGTGGGCGCAGTCATTGTGATCGCTCTGCTCTCCTATTATCGCGGGTGGCGCTCGCTGTGGTTTGACTGGCTGACCAGTGTGGACCATAAAAAAGTCGGCATCATGTATATCGTGGTGGCGTTCGTGATGCTGGCAAGGGCGATTATCGAAGCGGTTTTGATGCGTTACCACCAGTCCATCGCGGTAAACGATCCCGGTATATTATCACCCGACCACTTCGGGCAACTGTTCAGCACCCACGGCAGCATCATGATTTTCTTTGTGGCGATGCCCTTCGTGTCCGGCATGATGAACTACATCATGCCGCAACAGATCGGTGCGCGGGACGTAAGCTTCCCACTGCTGAATGCCATCAGCCTGTGGCTAACGGCGGCAGGTGCCGCGCTGGTGATGATCTCGTTAGTAGTAGGCCAGTTCTCCACCGGTGGCTGGACGGCCTACCCGCCCTATACCAGCATCGAGTTCAGTCCGGGTGAAGGCGTGGATTACTGGATATGGTCTATCAGCTTGACTTCGATCGGCAGCACGCTGACGGGGCTAAATTTTGCCACGACGATTTACAAAAACCGTGCGCCGGGCATGACGCTGTTTCGCATGCCGCTGTTTTGCTGGACCACTTTGTGCACCAGTATTCTGATGATCTTTGCGATGGCACCTCTAACGATAGCAACGCTGATGCTGGCCCTGGATCGCTACGCCGGATTTCATTTCTTCACCAATGATTCCGGCGGCAATATGATGAACTACGCCAACCTCTTCTGGCTGTTCGGCCATCCCGAGGTCTATATCCTGATCCTTCCGGCCTTCGGTGTTTTTTCTGAGGTGATCTCCACGTTTTCTGGCAAAGTGATTTACGGCTACAAATCCCTCGTGTTCGCCACCATGTCTATCGCAGTGTTATCGTTTACGGTCTGGCTGCATCACTTCTTCACTATGGGGCAGGGGGCCAACGTCAATGCCGTGTTCGGCATTGCGACCATGCTGATCGGCGTACCCACCGGCGTGAAAGTCTATGACTGGCTGCTGACAATGGTGCGCGGGCGGATACGATTATCGACCGCCATGTTGTTCTCCATAATGTTTCTGGTGACGTTTGTACTCGGCGGACTGACTGGTGTGATCCTGGCCAATCCGCCGGTCGACTTTGCCGTACACAACTCGCTGTTCCTGGTCGCGCATTTTCATAATATGGTCATTCCGGGTGTGCTCTTTGGGATGATCGCAGGCTATCAGTTCTGGTTTCCCAAGGCCTTTGGCTTTCGTCTGTCCGAGCGCTGGGGCAAGGCCTCCTTCTGGTGCTGGTCGATCGGCTTCTATCTTACGTTTATGCCGCTCTATGCACTGGGCCTGATGGGCGCCATGCGCCGCACCGTAGAATGGTTTCGACCGGAGTACCTGGGCTGGCTGCAGGTCTCGTTTGCCGGTGCCATGCTGCTGTTGTCTGGCTTCCTGTTGCTGGCAGTACAACTGATTGTGAGCGTGCGCCAGCGCGAGCAGCGCCGCGTCCCGGCAGGTGACCCATGGGACGGGCGCTCGCTGGAGTGGTCCAATAGTGCACCGCCGCCGGAATACAACTTTGCGGTGATTCCCCAGGTTGAGGCGCGGGACGCTTTTAGCTGGATGAAAGAGCACAAAAAAGCCTATTTATCGCCGGATAATTACGAAGACATCATGGTGCCGAAAAACAGCATGGTCGCCCCAGTGATTGGGGTCGCCGCGATTGTGTTTGGCTTCGCGCTGGTGTGGCATATCTGGTGGCTGGCTATCGTGTCTTTCACCGGCATATGGGGCACCGTTATTGCCCGCAGTTTTGTCACCGAGACCGAACGCGTGATCCCTGCCAGCGAGGTGCGTGCAGACCACGAAGCCTGGCTGGCGCGGGTGCGTGAGGCTCCTGTCACACCGCGCGAGCGTGAAGATACCAGCGACAATGTCGGCCGTGCCGAGGTGCTTGCATGAACACCTCGCCGCTAAGCCATCCGGGGCTCAACCTGGGCAGTGTCGACGAATACAGCCACGAAGAAGCTGAGCCGGTCATTTTTGGCTTCTGGATTTTCCTGATGGCCGACCTCGTGCTGTTTGCGCTGCTGTTTGCGACCTACGCCACGATGAGCGTGCAGGGCCAGGCGGACGGCCCTTCACCCGCCGACATTTTTGACCTGTCCAGCGCTTTTATCGGAACAATGCTGCTGCTGGCCAGCAGCATCACCTTTGGCATGGCCTCGCTGGCACTGAAATACCGCGCCGATGGCCCCCATCTGGTCCTGTGGTTAGTGCTTACGTTTATCTTGGGTGCGGGCTTTATTGGCATGGAACTGCGCGACTTTATGACGATGATAGCGCAGGGCGCGGTGCCCCAACTCAGTGGCTTCTTATCTTCGTTCTACCTGCTGGTGGCAACCCATGGCATCCATGTAACTGCAGGGCTGATATGGATGATTGTATTATTAATACAACTGCGCGTGATGGGCCGCACTACAACAGTTAAGCTGCGCATCATGCGTCTGGCGCTGTTCTGGCACATGCTGGACATCGTCTGGGTGTGCATTTTCAGCTTCGTATACCTCTACGGGGTGACGTTATGAACGGCGAACCAACAACGGGCGGCGCTGTTGAAACGTATGAAAAGGATTTTCGTTCGTACTGCATTGGCGGCGCACTGGCGCTTGTCCTAACCGCCATCGCATTTGCGCTGGTGGCCTTTGAGATACTCCCGGTCTTTGAGCGACTGGTAGCGATCGCACTGTTGGCAGTGGTCCAGATCGTGGTTCACTTTCGCTATTTTCTGCACATCAGCTGGCACTCCCACCGCGACGACCTGCAACTCGTCCTCTTCACCAGCCTGATCCTGTTCCTGATGGTGGGAGGGACGATCTGGATCCTGTTCAACCTACACAGTCGCATGATGTAGGCAACCCTCAAAAGGCCAGTTCGCGTTGGCCAGCTGTCAACGGCCCATCTTGGCACGGCGCTTGCGTGGACGACTCTGATATCCCTAAGAGTCAGCGCGAGACACGATGAACAAGAGTTGGAGTAAGTACCGGGCGGATAAGTTCTACGATGAGCTGATTGCCAGCTCCGGACGACCACGCGTTGCCGCAAAACGGGTTGTAAATCTGCTACAGACTCTGTCCGAGGACGAGATGGTCAGCCGCCGCGCCGCGGCAGAACTGGCAATCCGTGAAATGGGTGTGTCCTTCACGATCTACAGCGAAGGCAAAAACATAGACCGCGCGTGGCCTTTTGACATTATTCCGAGAGTCATTCCCGCCCGCGACTGGGCCCGTGTTAGCCTCGGACTGGCACAGCGCAGCCGAGCGCTGAATTGCTTCATCGACGATATTTACAACACACAGAAGATTCTGGCCGCCGGCATCGTACCCGCTGACGTTGTGCTCGACTCGCGAAACTTCAAGCCGCAGTGCGTGGGCATGTCGCCCCGCTTCGGTGCGTGGGCCCATATATGCGGCACTGATCTGGTGCGGGATCAGCGTGGCAAGTTCTATGTATTGGAAGATAATTTGCGCGTGCCCTCCGGCGTGTCCTACATGCTGGAGAACCGCGAAATCACCAAACGTGTGCTGCCCGAGCTGCTGGAGAACTACAGCATCCAGCCAGTGGACGACTACCCATCGAGATTGCACAGCATGCTGGCCTCCCTGTCGCCCCGGCCCGTGCGACGCCCTTGCATCGCAGTACTCACCCCCGGCATCTATAACGCCGCCTACTTCGAGCATGCCTTTCTGGCCCAACGCATGGGCGCGGAGTTAGTGGAGGGCAGCGACTTGTTTGTCGACGATGACGACTGTGTCTACATGCGCACGGTGGACGGCCCCATACGGGTCGATGTGGTGTATCGGCGTATCGACGACGATTTTCTCGATCCCGAAGCGTTCCGCGAAGATTCCGCGCTTGGCGTTCCCGGTATCATGCGCGCCTGGAAGGCAGGCCATGTCGCGATCGCCAATGCACCGGGAGCCGGCGTGGCCGACGACAAGGTCGTGTATGCCTTCGTACCTGATATGATTCGCTACTACCTGCAGGAAAAACCCCTGTTGGCCAGTGTCAAAACCTACCTGTGCATGAAAAAGAAGGACCGCGACTTCGTGCTGGCCAATCTCGACAAACTGGTGGTGAAGCCGGCCAATGAGTCGGGGGGCTATGGGCTGATGATTGGCTCCCATGCCAGCGCGGCAAAGCGTGGCGAATTCGCCCGGCTGATCGAACAGAATCCGCGCAATTACATCGCACAACCCATCCTGGCGCTATCGACCGCGCCCACCTATATCGATGATAGCGTGGAACCACGACATCTCGACCTGCGGCCGTTTATCCTGCACGGGAAGGAGACATGGGTGACGCCGGGCGGCCTGACGCGCGTCGCGCTAGCGAAGGGCTCGCTGGTCGTCAACTCCTCTCAGGGCGGCGGCAGCAAAGACACCTGGATTGTGGAGGGCAAGCGATGACTATGTTATCGCGGGTTGCTGAGCGGCTGTTCTGGATGGCGCGGTACCTGGAGCGGGCCGAAGATACCGCCAGGCTGGTACATGCCTACACCCACATGGTGATGGATATTCCCAAGGGGTCCGAGCCCGGCTGGGATATTCTGGTGAAAATTCTCAACGCCGAACCCCACTATCAGGCGCACTACCGAGTATACAACGAACAAAACGTCATGAAGTTCCTGCTCGCTGATGAGGACAATATCAGTGGCATTTTAAGTGCAATACGCGCGGCGCGCGAGAATGTGCGCACCACGCGGGATGTGCTGCCCGGAGAGGTCTGGGAGCATGTGAACGAGCTCTACCTGTATGCCCAGGAGTACGCCGAGAAAAGCGTCGGCCGGCGCAATCGCTACCATTTCCTGGAAACGGTGATAGCGCGCTGCCAGATGATCAATGGTATGGTGGCGTCCACGCTGCAGCGAGGCCACGCCTACCGCTTTATAAAGCTCGGACAATTGCTGGAGCGTGCCGATATGACGACGCGCGTGATCGATGTCGGGGCCGCCGCACTGCTCGGCAATGAACGCCTCCACAGTACTGTAGACCCCCTGATCTGGACCAGCCTGTGCAATTCTTTGTCCGCTATGGGGGCGTATCGTCGCGAGTTTGGCCCTCAGGTCGAGGCGAGCGCAATGGTTGACTTCGTGCTGCGCGAAGGTGCGCTGCCGCGCTCGGTGAAATTCTGTCTCGACGGTATACGCAAGGAATTGACCCCACTCAAGAACAACCGGGACGCACTGAAGTTAGTCATCAAGGCGCGGCGCAAGCTCTCCCTGTTTGACCCACAGGTCAGCTCGCGGGAGGAGTTACATGTATTTATCGACCGGTTCCAGCTCATACTGACGCAGCTCTACACCAGCATTGATCACACCTGGTTTATGACAGATGAACGGCAAGCGAGTGCTACTCTGAATGCATCGGCAACTCGGTAAAAGCCTACACAATACGGAAAGAAGCCCATGACAATCCGCGTTGCGATCAACCATCGCACAACGTACAAGTTCGACCGACCGGTCTCGATGTCGCCGCAAACAGTGCGCCTGCGTCCGGCCCCGCACTCGCGCACGCCCATCCACAGCTACAGCTTGAACATCAAGCCTCAAGCGCATTTTATCAACTGGCAGCAGGACGCTTTCGGCAACTATCTGGCGCGTCTGGTATTCCCGGAGAAATGCACCGAGTTCGAGGTCGATGTGGAAGTGATCGCCGATATGACGGTGATCAACCCATTTGACTTTTTCGTTGAGGAATACGCGGAAAACTTCCCCTTCGACTACGCGGCTCAGGTAAAGAAGGAATTGCTACCCTATCTGGAGACGCTCAAAGGCGGCCCACTCTTTGCGAAACTCCTGGGCGAGGTGAACACTCAAAAGCGCGCCATGAACGACTTCCTGGTTGACCTGAACCAGATGGTTCAGAAAGACATCGAGTATCTCGTGCGCATGGAGCCCGGCGTCCAGTCCCCAGAAGAAACACTAGCAAAAGCGAAAGGCTCCTGCCGCGATTCGGCCTGGTTGTTAGTGCAGTTGTTACGCCATCTGGGCCTGGCAGCGCGCTTCGCCTCCGGCTATCTGGTGCAGTTAAAGCCGGATGAGAAATCGTTGGATGGTCCCTCAGGTGCGGAGGAAGATTTCACCGACCTGCACGCCTGGTGCGAAGTCTTTCTGCCCGGCGCCGGCTGGGTAGGACTGGACCCCACATCAGGACTGTTCGCCAGTGAAGGACACATCCCGCTGGCATGCACGCCCCACCCGGTATCCGCTGCACCGATTGCCGGTGCCACCGACGAGTGCGAAGTGGCGTTCGACTTCAGCAATACCGTGGAGCGTGTGCTGGAAGATCCGCGCGTCACCAAACCCTACTCGGAAGCACAGTGGCAGCACATTCTGGCGCTGGGCCAGGCCGTGGACAAGGAGTTCGAGGAACAGGACGTGCGGTTAACTATGGGCGGCGAACCGACGTTTGTCTCGATCGACGACATGGAGTCCGCGCAGTGGAATACTGACGCGCTGGGCGATGACAAACTGAGCCTGGCCAAGACGCTACTGCTGCGCATCCGCGATCATTTTGCACCCAAGGGCCTGCTGCATTACGGGCAGGGCAAGTGGTATCCGGGCGAGGAAGTGCCGCGCTGGGCGCTGGGCGTATTCTGGCGCAAGGACGGTGAACCGCTGTGGGACAACCCGGAACTGCTGGCCCGCATCGATCAAGACTACGGCTATGACGTCAATGTCGCCAACCGTTTTGGCCAGTACCTCTGCGATTTGCTCACACTGCCCCGCGCTTGCTGTCAGCTGGCATTTGAGGATGGCCTGCATTACCTGATGCAGGAGCAAACACTGCCGAAGAATCTCGATATTCTGGCCCAGAGACTCAAAGGCGACCTTGATCGCCGCCGCCTGGCGCGCCTGATCGAGCGCGGGTTTGCCGTACCCTCCGGTGTTGTTATCCCGTTGCAACGCAGCACGGGCTGGCCGCTGGTGGGAAAATCCTGGCACAGCAGCCTGTGGCCGCTGCGACGTGAACGCATCACCCTGATACCGGGTGACTCGCCGATGGGGCTGCGCCTGCCTCTTAATGAACTGCCGGAAATCGCCAAGAAAGCAGACCGCGTGCCGCCTCAACGCGATCCGTTCGAACTCCGCGAGCCTCTGGCCAAGCGCGCTGACATGCAATTCAATGAACCGGAACTCCCGCTGGACGGAGAGCTTGCCGAGCCGACCGATTATGAAAAAGTGGTACGCACGGCTATGTGCGTGGAGGTCCGCAGCGGGCGCCTGCATGTTTTTATGCCGCCGCTGGAATACCTGGAGGATTACGTTGAGCTGATCGCTGCCATCGAGCAAACCACTGCAGCGCTGAAGCTCAAAGTCATTATCGAGGGTTATGAGCCTCCGCGCGATCCGCGTATGCAAAAACTACTGGTGACGCCAGACCCCGGCGTCATTGAGGTCAATGTGCATCCTGCCAGCAACTGGGATGAACTGGTGGCCAACACCACCATCCTGTACGAGGCGGCAAGACTCTCTCGCCTGTCTACCGAAAAGTTCATGCTGGACGGTCGCCACACCGGCACCGGTGGCGGCAATCACATCACCCTGGGCGGTGCGACTCCGGCCGACAGCCCGATACTCAGAAGGCCAGACTTGCTGCGCAGTCTTATTACGTTCTGGCAGCATCACCCCAGCCTTTCCTATCTGTTTTCAGGTATGTTTATCGGCCCAACCAGCCAGGCGCCCCGCGTCGATGAAGGTCGCGACGAAATGCTCTATGAGCTGGAGGTAGCCTTTGCCCAGATGCCTGACGGTGAGGTGACGCAGCCCTGGGTGGTTGACAGGCTATTTCGCAATCTGCTGATCGATGTAACCGGCAACACCCACCGCGCGGAATTTTGTATCGACAAACTCTACTCACCCAACAGTGCCACCGGCCGCCTGGGTATTCTTGAGTTCCGCGGCTTTGAAATGCCTCCCCACAGCCGCATGGCGCTGGTGCAGGCGCTACTGCTGCGCTGCCTGGTTGCACGTTTCTGGCACAAGCCCTATCACAAGCCGTTGGTCCGCTGGGGCACAGAGTTACATGACCGCTTTATGCTGCCGCATTATATCTGGCAGGATATGAAACACGTGGTGGAGGATCTACGTGAGCATGGCTATGCGTTTGTTCTTGAATGGCTGGCGCCCTTTGAGGAGTTTCGCTTTCCGCATTACGGCCGCGTGCAACTCGATGACATCGAACTGGAGCTGCGCTGGGCCGTCGAGCCCTGGCATGTGCTGGGTGAGGAGACCACCAGTTTTGGCACCTCCCGGTATGTCGACTCCTCCGTTGAACGCCTGCAGATACGCGCCACGGGGCTGACGGAGGGGCGCTATGTACTAGCCTGCAATGGTCGACGCGTACCCATGCGCAGTACCGGTCGGCACGGCGAAAATGTTGGCGGTGTGCGCTACCGCGCATGGGCGCCGCCGTCGGCACTGCACCCGATGATTGGTGTGCACGTCCCGCTGACGTTTGACTTGATCGACACCTGGAATGGCCGCTCGCTAGGCGGTTGCACTTATCACGTCTCCCACCCCGGAGGACGCACCTATGAGACATTCCCGGTCAATGCCTTTGAAGCCGAATCACGGCGCATCAATCGCTTTGGCATACTGAGTCATACACAGGGACCTTTCATACCGCAACCGGAAGTCAATGCGCTGCGCGAATTCTTCCCTGACCAGCACCCTCCAAGGCCGATGGATCTGCCGCCCGAGGAGTCTCCTGGAGAGTATCCCTACATTCTGGATATGCGCAGCCCGCGCCGTTCATAACGGCGCTCACACTTAGTCACACCGAGCGGATTGTGGTTATACTGTCGCTCAAAACGACGGCAAACCACTGACCATTATGATCCACCACTGCGCACACAACTTCGCCACAGGTATCTATTGTGTCCAATCAGGGAACATCGCCAGAGCCGGCCCAGTCGCAGGCCCAAAGCCAGTCGCAGGTCATTCCACTGATGCCGCTGGAATACAAGAAGCGCAGTGACCTGTTTGATGATGCCTGCGCAGCCGACGGCAGCATCAAACCAGAGTGGCAATATATGCTGGGTAGCCTGCGCGACATGGGTTCAGAGGCACTGCAGCAACGTGAACAAAAAGCCCGTCGCATCCTGCGGGATGACGGTGCCACCTTCAACATCTACAGTGGCGATGGCGCCCCCAGCAACAACTGGGAGCTCGACCCCGTACCCTATATCATCGGCAGCGAGGATTGGGCGCGTATCGAAGGCGGCCTGCTCGAGCGATCAGAGTTATTCAATCTTATATTGCGCGACTTGTATGGCCCGCGCACGCTGCTGCGCCACGGACTGCTGCCTCCGGAAGCTCTCTTTAGCCACGGTGGATTCCTGCGCGCCTGCCAGGGCATTCAGATGCCGGGAGAGCACGAACTGATTCAGCATGCCGTGGACATGGTTCGGCTGCCTGACGGCACTATGTGCGCCCTGTCCGACCGCACGCAGGCTCCCAGCGGCGCAGGCTACGTGCTGGAGAATCGCACCGTGATGTCACGCGTGTTCCCCAGTGTCTATCGCGATAGCCACGTGCATCGCATCGCCAGCTTTTACCAGCGACTGCGGCACAAACTGATCTCTCTGTCACCCTCTGATGAGGCGCCTCTGATCGCTCTGCTGACCCCGGGCGGGCAAAATGAAACGTATTTTGAGCACACTCATCTCGCCAGCTACCTGGGTTTTCCACTGGTGCAGGCCGGTGACCTGGCAGTGCGCAACGGCTTCCTGTGGATGAAGTCCATGGACGGACTGAAACGGGTGGATGTGCTGCTGCGCAAAGTAGAAGATATCCACTGCGATCCGGTGGAATTACGCAGCGATTCGCGGCTCGGCGTGCCCGGGCTACTCGAAGTTGTGCGCTCAGGCCGAGTCGTTGTGGCCAATCCGCTGGGTAGCGGCGTTCTAGAGAATCCTATTCTCCTGCGGTATCTGCCAGAAATAAGCAAAAGCCTGCTGGGCCGTGAACCGCGACTTCACTCCGTTAAAACCTACTGGTGTGGCGACGACGCTGACCTCAAATTCATCACAGACAATATTCGCCAACTGATCATCAAACCCGCATATCGCGGCAGCGGTGTGGCGAGCGTCTGGGGCGGTGACCTAAACGACCAACAGGTTACGGAACTGCTGGCTACCCTGCATAGCAAACGCTATCAGTACGTTGCTCAGGGCCGTCTGGAGAAACCGCACATTCCAGCTTTCGCCAACGGCATACTGGAACCCAGACCCTGCCTGTTACGCACCTTCTCTGTTGCGACCGACAGCTCCTATAAAATCCTGCCCGGCGGCCTGACACGTATCGGCATGACTATGGGGAACCGGGTGATCAGCATGCAGTCTGGCTGCCCTAGCAAGGATACCTGGGTCACGGCCAGCGAACCGGAGCGCACTGCGCACATCGACAGCTCTGTGGATACCACCCGCAGCGCCACGGATTCACCGCTGCTGAGCCTGCCCAGTCGGGTGGTCGAAAACCTGTACTGGATGGGACGCTACGCCGAACGTGCGGAAGCCTCTCTGCGCCTGTTGCGAACAGTTTTTGTGCTATTGCACGGCGAGGACCCAATTACTGTCAACGCGCGGAAAATTCTACTGGAGACGGTGAGTAATATCACCGCGACCCAGCCCAGTTTCAAAACTGCTTCAGCAGCGATACTGGCTTCTCCGGACGACGAGCTACTGCGTATCATCCGCGACGGCAATCGCCCAGGCAGCGTCAAATCGACATTGAACGCCATGTTGGCCAGCGCTGACGAATCAAAAGAGTTACTTTCGACCGATACCATGCGCGTGATCAACGACTTGCGCGACGCCATGGAAGAACTGGACGTATCTCTGGACAGCGGACTGACATCGGCGCCGGAGGAAGCTCTGGACCCCTTAGTCACCGCACTTGCCGCGCTGTCCGGCTTGATGCATGAAAGCATGATTCGCGGCGTCGGTTGGCGCTTTATGGAACTGGGTAAACGCATTGAGCGCTCGCTGCAAATCATCGATACAGTGCGCTGTCTGGCGATGCCGATCACCGATGAAGGTGATCAATCTACAGTCCTTACAGCCCTGCTTGTCTCTATGGAAGTACTGATCACCTATCGACGTCGCGGCCGACAGCGCCGGGGAATCGAACTGGGGCTGGAACTGGTCATGCTCGACAAAAGCAATCCGCGTTCACTGCTCTTCCAATTGGAGCGACTGGAGCAACACCTCGCCGAACTGCCCAAACCCGACACGCGAAGCGGCGAACTGGAAGAAGAGGGGCGCGCCCTGCTCGAAGCGATCACCAGCTTGAAGCTATCACGCCTGCCACAGTTGCTTATAACCACCGAACCCACACGTGTGGATCTGGGGCAGCTGCTACTGCAACTGGAAAAATTACTGCAGGAGTTCAACCGCATCATCAGCGACAAGCACTTTGATCATCGTAACGATGCCCAGCAATTGGTGACCAGCTTCTGGGGTGAAGATTAATGCGCTTTCGGATAAAACACATAACCCATTACAACTACGCCGACCGCGTGACGCGCTGCTACAACCTGGCCTACGTGATTCCCAGAGATACGGTGAGGCAGCAGTGCCTGAGCAACCGCATCACCCTGTCGCCGCTGCCTTCCACAACGCACAAACGCGCGGATTATTTCGGCAACAAAGCCTTTCATTTTGAAATACAGAAGGCGCATACCGAGCTGACCATCACCGCGGTGAGCGATGTGCAGATGTCCGACAGAGACCATGAACTGAATCTTGACCTCGGCATTTCATACAAAGAAGCACTGGACTATCTGCGCCATACCCACAAACCAGAGACCATTGAAGCGCGTGAGTTTTTGCTGAGCTCGCCAATGATTGAAGCCAATGAGACGCTTGCAGACTACGCACGCCCCTCCTTTGCCGACGATCGCTCCCTGAAGTCTTGCGTGGCCGATCTTACCAGCCGCATTTTCAAGGAATTTACCTACGATCCACAGTTCAGCACGATCGCCACGCCGCTGGCCGAGGTGCTGAAGCACAAAAAAGGCGTTTGTCAGGATTTTGCCCATCTACAAGTAGGCTGCCTGCGCGCGATGGGCATTCCAGCAAAATATGTGTCCGGCTATATCGAAACGCTGCCCAAGCCAGGCGAGGTAAAACTGGTCGGAGCCGATGCTACACATGCATGGATTGCGTTCTTCTGCCCTGAAGAGGGCTGGGTGGAGTTTGACCCGACGAATGACAGCCTTGCAGGCAGCCAGCACATTGTGACCGCGTTTGGCCGGGACTATTTTGATGTGACGCCGTTGCGCGGTGTTATCTTTGGCGGCGGCGTGGGGCCGGTGCTCAACGTTTCGGTTGATGTTAGTCGGCTGGTGGACGCCTAGACTTTCTGCGATTCTGTAGCTTCATATATTGGGCGTCGACACTGGGCTCTGCATATCATGTAACCCTGTCCGCACCTCTGTGACAGCAATCTGATAGTCTCGCGCCAGGCAATGCGCTTCGCATCCTACCCACTTGAGGTGCACACCCGATTCTACTGTACTGGACTAAGGTCCTGCTATGTCTAAAGCAGAGCGACATCGAGGCTGTGCTCTTTATTAACGGGGCAGGATTGTGCGAGCCCCCTTGGACGGGTTCACGGCGTGTCCCACCTCGTTAACAGAGAGAACTGATCCTGCCCATCAACAGTGGACACGCCATTAAACGACTTTTTTTGCCTCAAATGCTTCGGGGCTGATAAAGCCATTGGCACTGTGTCGGCGGGTTCGATTGTAATCCACTTCAATGTACTCGAATACGGCTTGGCGCATCGCTTCCCTGGTCATGAATCTCTCTCCATGGATCGCCTCCACCTTGAGTGAATGGAAGAAACTCTCAGCACAGGCGTTATCGTAGCAGTTGCCCTTGGCGCTCATACTGCACAGCAGGTCATGTTCTTTGATTAACCGCTGGTAGTTGCCGGAACAATACTGACTGCCCCGGTCGGAATGCACGATGACCCCAGTGGGTTTGTGGCGACGCCACAGGGCCATCTGTAACGCGTCACAGGCCAGCTGCGCAGTCATGCGTTCCGACATGGCCCACCCCACCACAAGCCGCGAGTACAGGTCGATAACGACAGCCAGGTAGAGCCAACCTTCGTCGGTCCACAGATACGTGATGTCCCCCACATATTTCTGGTTTGGTCCTGCAGCGGTAAAGTCCTGTTGCAGCAAATTGGGTGCCACTGGCAGGTTGTGCTTCGAGTTTGTAGTCGCCTTGAACTTCTTCGCGGCCTTGGCGCGCAATCCCTGCCGCCGCATGCTACTGGCAATAGTCTTGCGATCATGCCGGTGGCCTGCATCCGCCAGATCAAGCGTCAACCGGGGTGACCCGGAACGGGACTTGGCTACATCAAAAGCCTTTTTGACGACCGTATCCAGCTGCATGCGATCGCGCTGTCGGTTCGATGGATCGTGTTGCCGTCGGCGCCAGGCATAAAACCCACTGCGAGAAACCTGC
>Ga0209390_10000264_pt1 | contig 98575 bp, 89 predicted proteins | sample BON01_FD_187212 | JGI IMG/M metagenome (GOLD analysis project Ga0209390, IMG submission 187212) | Freshwater microbial communities from Lake Bonney liftoff mats and glacier meltwater in Antarctica - BON-01 (SPAdes) (version 2) | ecosystem: Environmental > Aquatic > Freshwater > Ice > Glacier... | reverse complement strand
TTTTGAGCGTGACGATATTCGAGAATATGCCACTATATCAGGTACTTTCGGGTAATGAACTCTCCTGTTCTGAGACGGATTTACCTAACCAGTTAATATTGTTCGATTAAACGTTGGGACACTAGTGATGAACGCTATAAGATTGAATATCGTGGGGTTGGTATTTACGTAGTAAGCGGCTGGCATCATCGTGTTGAATTAGTGCGCAATAATAGGGCGCCTGCGCGCTAATTTTCTTGGCAGGGGTGTAATATTTTTTCCAGTCTTTTGCCAAAAATTCCTTGATGTGTTCATTATTTTCGGAAACATTGAATAGGGGAACCAATTCACCTTTTCGCAGCGCTTCCATCAACTGAAGTGGTGCTCCAACATTACTGCACTGCTTAATATGTTCTTCTAGATGCGGTTCCGGGAGTATTAAGAGTATAGCCAACTCACCTTTGTGATTAAGGAGTGCGAAACCAGAATAGGGCTCATCGATAAGATAGTATTCTATAAACTTGTGTCGATTGCGCAACGCATTGAAGTAGGCAATAAAATCGGGATTATTGATAAAGCGGCTTTGACTATTAGCAATTACAGGATCGGTAATCAGTTTGAAACTTTTACTGAAATAGTGCTGTTGTAGTGTTGCGATGGAGCGCTTGAGTTTTTGTTCTAGGTCATGGTCTTTCTTGCTTATAAACTGATCGATTAGGCCGGCATTGAATGCCTGTACTGCCAGATCGGTGTCCGCCTGCCCAGTAAGCAGAATACGCTTTATAAAGGGATTCGTGAGGCTAGCGCAGAACTCAAGGCCGTTCATCGAAGGCATCGAATAATCAATCACCACGACACTAGGAGTATGGAAGCGCTGAGCATTGTAGATTTCTTTATAGAGCTCATTGATCTCGATGTGCGTCAATGTGTCGGAATCGAATGGGCCGGTTTTGTAAGAAGAATATACGCGTCGGATAAGTTCAGCATGCTGCTGAGCGCTATTGATATGGGTCAAAGCTTGCCGAGCAGATTGAAAGAGACGATAGCTAAGGTCACGCGGTAATATCAAACTGACAGCATCGAGAAAGTCCGGGTCGTCATCGACCAAAATTACCTGTGTGGGGTAATAGAAAAGATGACAAACTAGAAACGTAGAATCCAAAGCGTACTCCTTGTGTGCCCGTGTATTCTAGAGCACATAAGGATAGCTTACTGACATCTTGTCAATCTAGCAAAGGCTGGTTTAAATCGACATTTCCTCCGCTAACAGATGTTCAACCTGTCGATCGAGCAATGTCTTATAGTTCATCATAGGTTCGTCCACTAGCCAAGTCTTGATGAACTCCCCATTCTGATTGTCGACAACATCAATGTACTCTTCCGTAATAAGCCTGCTATCAGCATCGGAGAGAACATAGGCGGCCTCGCTGATTATCAAGGTATCGATAGGGGCTTGTTCGCAAATCTGACGTGTCAGGGCAAGGTTCTCTCCTGCCACTGTATAGGTGTTTTGTTCCAGCGAAGAGAGCACGCCAGTAAGCAGGACTCCACAGTGCAGCCCCGCCTTAAATTGTAGAGTGGGTAGGCTGTTAGCCTCCAGTTCTCTAGCCAACGCCGCAGTGATATCTAGAAACAACAATGCGGCACATACCGCATGGAAGCAGTGCTCGTCGTCCACTTGCGCGGCGCCGAAGGTAATGAGTATTTCGTCGCCAGCACATTTCTCGATATTGCCGTTATATAGTTGTGTCACTTTGTGTATATAGAAGTAGTAAGTATTGAGCAGTTCGATAGTTTCCTCTGCCTCGTGTTGATGAAGTGCGAGGCGATAGTTACTGATATTGATATTCAATATGGTGACGAAGGCGCTGCCAGGGCGGCGGTACAAAGCGGCAGCCTGTTCACTAGGGCTTAGTACTTGTTCTGGGCCGAACATCGCGTGACGACTCTCGTCGTCGCTTAACTCGTACAACAGGCGATTGTATTGGCGGATCATAGCGCCTACTTCATCCCCGCGCTCGCCAAAGGGACAAGGTTCGGCCTGTCCCTGCCGAACGCTTTGAATTGACGCGCCGAGTAGGCGTAGTGGGAACGTAATGACATGTTGAGTAAGTGCGATAATCACGCTCACGCCAGTTAGCACTAGTAATAGTAAGGCGGCAAGCATAAAGAGGAAATTACGTGTCACCCCTTGTTCTATATAACGCTGGTCAAGATTGACACGCACATAGCCAGCTAAGGAATTCTGTAAGGCAATCGGTGCCAAGTAGCTGCCAAAAAGGTCGCTGCGTTGCAAAGTTTCGCTGCCTGCAGGAGATACAGACGAGCCGGAGATCGCGATGACTCGATCATCGATGCTAAGCACCGCAACCTGCGCTATTGCCTCCTCACGAGTCAATTGATTCAGTAACACGTTCATACTGACCATATCATTGGCCAATACCAACTCAGTGACGAGTATCGCTGTTTGCCTTGCGAGTGTATTACCCAAGCTGTCCGACTGCTGGCGGAGTATGTTCTCAGTTGTTTGATTGGTGACTAGCCAGAATACGCACATGGAGAGGATGAGAAGTACCGCAGTACTCAAGGCAAATTTGCTACCTAGTTTCATGCGTGTAGTGGTGGTCTTGTGTGGCGGGGCGTCGCCGGGTACTTGTGCTGTTATTTTGTCTTGGGACACGCGAGTTTCTCTTATAACTAGGCTTGAATTACTGGAATGAGTCCAGCGTAAGTTCTTCGTCTTGCACGAAACTGAAGTCGAGGTTGGCGCTGGGCTCCTGTAAGCAGTTCCCTTGCACGAAATTTACATTGGCTTGCCAAAGCAACGGTAATAAATCGATCGAATCTATCATTGGAGCTACGACAAGAAGCCCGCGCGCGTGCAGACTATTCACTGCTGAATTGAGTTTCTCGCGCTGCGTTGAATCCTTATCGAGATCGGTAAGAAGAGACCTGTCGAGTTTAACAAAAGTCGCCTCTTCTAAAGGCAACGCGTTTAAAACCGTGAAGGTGCTACCAAAATGCGCTATAGAAAGTACAAAGCCTAATGCCTTCACTTGATCGCAGAAACGCTTCACTTGCGTCGGAGAGCTTACTATATCGAGCTCGCTTATCTGCAGGCCAATTTGATCTGCGGTAATGTGTTTCTTCTGTAGTTGGTCACGCAACCAAGGCAGGAATTCAGTGCTAATGATGGAGTTATGGGTAAGGTTTATCGTAAGCTTCAATGCGGGATTGTTGCGAGCTGCAAGTAAAGTCAAGGAATTCTCGCACACCCATTGATCAATCCTCTCTCCAAGGCCATGCTGATTGGCAAGTTCCAAGAAGCGGGGAGGATAAATTAGATTGTCGCGGTCCTGCAAACGAATCCGGACTTCGTAACGCTCTACGCCATCTTCCTTGAGGTTGACGATCGGTTGAAAGACAAGTAAAAAATCTTCATTTTCAATTGCCTGTTCTAATCGTTTAAACATCTGTGAAGCAGTGCCGTAAGAGTCACCGCTCCCTTCTAATTTGCTGCCTATTTGCTTGCTACGCACGGTGAGGTTATGGCGCGTACGGTCAATGACAGAAATTGCCGAAGGGGTTAGTTCATTTACAATCGCCATACCAGCACTAAAGTTAAACTTGGCGCCTTGAGGAGATATTGTAAGTAAAGCCGCATCGAGTGAGGCCGTGAGGTCGTCGAGGAATTGATCATGTGCGTGTTCGGCATCTTTACTCAGTAAGATCAAGAACTCGGCGTCACCAAGGTGGCCAGTTACTGCGTCTTCGGGAGTGTTGTCGCCAACTAATTTTGCCACGTCCGCCAGTAGTAGATTCGCTGCGGATTTTCCTCTAAGTAAAGTGAAGTCTTGGAACTCTTCAAGCTTTAACATGATCGCTGCGCTATTGACTTGCTCATAGACCCCACGGGCAATTGCCTGCTCAATCTGAGAATGTATCGAACTTCGGTTAAGCAGGTTGGTTAATAGGTCAAGGCTTTGTTGATTCTTGAGGCTCTGTTGCTGTGCAATATTGCCTGCCACGGGACGGACTATAATTTGAATGCTTGGCTCGTCTTCGAAGATCGATTGCGCACATTCTAGGCTAAGGCGAGTCAAGGAGTTCGGTGCGGTGATACCGAGAAAGACACACCGCGATTCAGTGTGCGAGGACGGCTCGCTTAAAAACTTGCGCACGCGCTTTACATCTTGCTCATCGATAAGGTCCAGAAAAGTATGTTGTTTGAGATGCGTCTCAGACTCAATGCCGAAGAGCTGTAGAAATGCAGAATTGGCATATTGAAAGAGCCCGTCGTGTACATAAGCCACAGCGTCCGATGCGCTCATCAATAGCAATTGGTAGCGTTCGCGCAATTCGTTCAATGCGGTACTGGTCTTGCGCAGTTCCCGGCGGGCATTCAAACTGCTCAACTCATGATGTACAACACGCAGCAATTCTGCCGCATCTTTAGGCTTGCTTAAGTCATGTTTACTGCAGACCACGCCATTCTCTGGTAGCTCCAACAGTGCTCCTTCCTCGTCATGAAGTTTCCCGAAGGAGACAAAGGAGATGTCTCGTGCGATGTCATTCACAACTAATAATAAGCGCGCTATCGGCAATACCTGCGCACCAGGGAGTACGAAGAGAAAATCCCAGCGAACACTCAGTAATCGCTCACGTAAATGAGCCTCGTCGGCTACCGATTCGGCGTGAACCTTATAGCCAGCCTTGCGTAGTAGGTTCAACAATAGCGCCCCGTCGGATACCAGTTCCGCTGCGATGAGCACATTGATTGTCGAATTCTGTTCCATCTGAATCCTTACGCGGCTGGGAATGGACGCAGCGATGAGTTGGGCTGACGCCCAATGCGCGATGCAGACCTAATGCTTGTTTGCGCTGAGTTTAGCACACTAAATTCGCGCTCTGGACAGGCAAAGCTCCCGAGATTGCAGGGCCAATTCACAAGAATTCAGCAAATTTCCAATTTTGGCCTCAAAATACTTTAAAGCAACGTGTAAACTCCTGTTTATTGAATGCAACAAATACACAGCAAAGGCCAACTAAATGGGTCTTATGGAACAGGAAAGCATGATAGAACAAGAGGATGAGCAGCGTAAACGAGCACGTTTAAAGGAGCTTAGGCGCGCACGGAATCGTCTATTCGTGTGTTTCGGGACCTTCCCCGTATACGTACTAGCCGTGATGCAAGTATTAGAGTCCGGCAACGAAACCACGTTGATCATGTTTGCCTATATGGCGCTCTATGCGGGTTTTGGTGCAAATTTAGCGACTAAACGGTGCCCCCAATGCCATGGGCAATATTTTGTGAAGTCCTTTTTTCTGAACCCCTTCAGGTCACATTGCGCTCATTGTGGCTTAGGGCTCAAGCACGAGGAGTCTCTGGGTGCTTAGCGGATATTTGAATCACTAGGCAGGGTCTCTTTAACCTCTAACACCGAAGATGGCGGAGCCTACGCGCACTATGGTCGAGCCTTCCTCGATGGCTGCTTCATAGTCCGCACTCATGCCTATCGACAATGTGTCTAGATGCTCAAAGCGACCCTGCAACTCACTGAACAAGCGTGTTAGAGGCCGGAATACGTCGCGTTGCTGGGCGTGCTCTGCACAGGGAGCGGGGATCGCCATCAACCCACGCAGCCGAAGCCTGGGGAGCTTTGCAAGTAGTTCGCATAACGCGGCCGTATCTTCTAACGCCACTCCTGACTTGCTGTCTTCCTGCGAAAGGTTTACCTGCACGCAAATGTTCAGTGGCGGGCAGTCAAGCGGGCGCTGACTGCTCAAGCGATTGGCGATTTTCAAACGATCAACGCTATGGACCCAGTCGAAATGAGTAGCGATATCGGCGGTCTTGTTGGATTGGATAGGCCCGATGAAGTGCCAGATAAGGTCGGGCAGGTCGAGCGATAAAATCTTTTCGAGTGCCTCTTGTACGTAGTTTTCACCGAATTCACGTTGGCCAGCTGCGTAGGCCTCACGTAGCTTCTCTGGTGCCTGGGTTTTCGTTACGGTGAGCAAGGCAACGCTACCAGAGGGGCGCCCGCAGCTTGCCGTCGCTCTTGCGATCTGATCTCGAACAGTGGAAATATTTTCTGCTATGCTTGCCATGGTTTCACCGAGTTGACGCTCTACTTATACCGAGCGCCCAGTAAGGTTTTCTAGGCCGAAGCCTCAGGCACTATAGCATAGCGCATTGCCTTGCGAAGACGACGAAGAAAGACGCTACCTACAACAGCTGTGCGCTGACACGGCAAATATTCCCGATCATAAGCAGGTGTCAAAATGGATATCACGGAATTACTCGGTTTTAGTGTTAAGCAGGGCGCATCAGATTTGCACCTGACTGCCGGCATGCCACCCTTGATTCGGGTAGATGGGGATATTCGGAAAATCAATATTCCCGCTATGGAGCATAAGGAAGTCCACAGTCTTATTTACGAGATCATGACCGATAAGCAGCGCAAGGATTATGAAGAATTCCTGGAAACAGATTTCTCCTTCGAAGTGCCGGGATTGGCGCGCTTCAGGGTGAACGCGTTTAATCAGAATCGCGGCGCTGCTGCGGTCTTCCGAACGATTCCCAGTAAAGTTTTGACGATGGAGCAACTGGGGATGGGGCCGGTCTTCAAACAGCTATCCGATCTGGCGAGGGGCTTGGTGGTGGTGACGGGGCCGACTGGTTCGGGTAAGAGTACTACGCTTGCAGCTATGGTGGACTACGTGAACGACTCGCGTTATGAGCATATTCTCACCATTGAGGACCCTATCGAGTTCGTGCACGAGAGCAAAAAATGCCTCGTCAATCAGCGCGAGGTACATCGCGACACGCATGGCTTTTCGGAGGCACTGCGCTCGGCACTGCGGGAAGACCCCGATATCATTCTGGTTGGCGAGTTGCGCGACTTGGAGACTATTCGCCTAGCCTTGACTGCCGCAGAAACGGGCCACTTGGTGTTCGGCACCCTGCATACCACATCAGCCGCAAAGACTATCGACCGCATCATCGATGTGTTCCCTGCCGCAGAGAAATCTATGGTGCGCTCCATGCTTTCGGAGTCCCTACAGGCCGTAATTTCGCAAGCCCTGTTGAAGAAAACTGGCGGGGGCCGAATTGCTGCTCACGAGATTATGATCGGCACGCCTGCAATTCGTAACCTCATTCGAGAGGATAAGGTGGCACAGATGTATTCCGCAATCCAGACGGGTTCGTCCGTGGGGATGAAGACACTAGATCAGTGTCTGAAAGAGCTTCTCCAAAAAGGCTTGATCACGAAAGAGGCAGCGAGGGCTAAGGCGAAGACGCCAGACTCGTTCTAAGGAAACTCCTGATAGTTATTAAGACGCCTCTAGGAGTTTGCGGGAAAGCTTTCCTCTAAACACTGAAGCCATGTCTCCAGAATCAACTGCGCAGCTAGACAATCCAGTTGTGCGGTGGACTCCCCGCGCATAATCTGTCCCCTCGCTTCGAAAGAGCTTAGTCGCTCGTCTATTCCATAGCAGGGTTTGTAATAGCGACCATTGAGGCGATTGCCAAATTTACGAGCTCGGACGAGCAGTTCACTCTCAGAGTCATCCATATTAAAAGGCAGGCCTACTACAAAGGCGTCTGGTTTCCATTGCGCCACTAAAGCGTCAAGCGCCTCCCAATTAGGAATGCCATCGCGAGCAGGAATAGCACTAAGAGCACTGGCGCGGTGGGTGATACTCTGTCCAACAGCCGTTCCTATTCGCTTCGTACCGAAATCGAAGCCGAGTAGGGTCAAAGCCTTCGGTTTTTTATCCGGGAAGCTATCCATTCATGAATGCCCTGCCGTTGAAGAGAGTTGATCTAGACTAATGCCAAGTATGGATGCCGCGGCTTCCGCTTTCTTAGAATGATCGCTGGAGAAAATTAGCTCGGGTATTGCTGGAACAGTAAGCCACACGTTATCGCTAATCTCCCGTTCGAGTTGACCCGCATCCCAACCTGCACAGCCCAGCGCAATGAGATAGCGCTCTGGCCCATCTCCTAAGGCGATATCCGCTAGAATGTCTTTAGACATGGATAGACTAAGTTCGGAGGTGATAGGTAGTGTGTACTCCCATTCGCGGCCGCTATTGTGCAGGATAAAACCCTTATTTTTCTCGACGGGCCCTCCCGTCATAACATACTGGCTATGGAATTCGATATCGCCCTTGCGTTTTTCGAGACCGATCTTGAGCTCTTCTAGAAGATCAGCTAGCCGCAGATTGGAAGGCTTGTTGATGACGATGCCTAGAGCACCCTCGTCGCTATGACGCCATAGATAGGTAACGGTTTTATTAAACCATGGATCCTCCAAATGAGGCATCGCAATCAAGAATTGATTCGCGAGTGAACCTGGAATGGCTTCAAAGTGAGAGGCTGTTGAACTGTCTTGCGTCATGTCGTTCCACGATGTAACGAGTGAGTAGATTACTGGCTAGTAAAGGAGTTGCCTTGATGGAAACGCCAGGTGCGGATGATCTCGAGAATATCGACATCGTTAAGCATCTCTGGAGGAAATGGATCGAATGGGGCCGCTAGCCGCACGATGTTGATTGCCGCCTCGTCTAGTATTCGTTGACCGGAGCTTTCCAAGATGCGTATCTCCTGTACCGAGCCATTTGGTCGTAGCGCCACAAGCATGCGCAAACTGCCGTAAAGCTCCTGCGATCGTGCCTGCTCGGGATAATTAATATTACCCACCACTTCGATACGTTTGCGCCACGAGTCCAAATACTGAGCGTCATGGCGCTTCTGTGTAGACGCTGAGGAGATGGTGTAAGTACGAGGACGTTTTGCGTAAGCCTGTTGTTGCATGTCCAACTGAGCCTGAAGGCTGGCGATCGCAAGACTGATCTCCTCCGGTGTGGCCTGATCAGAAAGCGGCGTGTCGGTCTCTGGCGCTTCATCTTCTAATTGTTGTTCTAGGTGCTGCTCTGCGTCGGTTGAGCTGAGTATGGCAAGATCGCTCGACTCGGTCTGGCGATTGGGGGCCGGCGCTTGTGGAAGGGGATCGACTTGTTGAATCACCTCGTCGTGAAAGGGTGCCTCGAAGGGAGTGCTCGGCGCGGCGGCGGTGTCCAGAGTGCCGCTGCCGGTCTGATTCTCTTGCGCGATAAAATCGGCCTCGTCGGGCGCGACATCGCTGCGATATTGAGCTAGGGTAATTTCGATGGCGGGGGCACTATTGCTTTCTTCGAGATAGCTAAAGCCCACCCCCGCGATGAGCATGATGTGCAAGCAAGCGGATAGGAAGATGGTGAATCCGAAACGCTCTTTTGAAAGATCGGTGTCTGCTGTCATAGGCCCTGAGTGCAGCCGACCCGCTGTGTCTACATGCGGGCGGCTAGCTTGCTTTCGATGCATCGCATTAAGTCGCCAGCGATGTCGAGATTATACGCGTTATTGAGTTCGCGAACACAGGTGGGGCTGGTGACATTAATTTCAGTCAGATAATCACCTATCACATCTAGGCCAACGAACAAGAGGCCTTTGGCCTTCACCATCTCTTTAACTTGTGCGCAAATCCACAGGTCGCGCTCGGACAGCGTCTGCGGAACACCGCTGCCGCCAGCGGCCAGATTGCCACGTGTCTCTCCTTTGGCTGGCACGCGTGCTAGGGCATAGGGCACTGGCTCCCCGTCAATTAAGAGGATGCGTTTGTCCCCCGTCACAATTTCCGGGATAAAACGCTGCGCCATGATCGGGGTTTTACCTTGATTGGTAAGTGTCTCAATAATCACGCTGACATTGGGGTCGTCTTTGCGCAGCCTGAAGATTGAAGCGCCCCCCATACCGTCTAGGGGTTTGAAGATTACGTCTTCCTGCACCTGATGGAAGGCTTTGAGTACTGAGAGCTTACTACTTACCACCAATGGCGGGCAACATTGGGGAAACTGGGTGGCGAAGAGCTTTTCATTGCAGTCCCGCAGACTCTGTGGCTTGTTGACCACAACAGTGCCACAACTTTCAGCCTGCTCGAGCATATAAGTCGAATAGATATACTCATTGTCGAAGGGTGGGTCCTTGCGCATTAGGATAACGTCCAAATCGCTTAGTGGCTCTTCACTGGCCTTCCCTAGGCTATACCAATTCTTTTCGTCCCAGGCGATGGTCAGTTCGCGCATCAGACCAATCGCGACGCCATCTTTGAGGTACAGATCGGATTGCTCCATATAGGAGATAGACCAGCCGCGCTCCTGCGCGGCCATGAGCATGGCCAGACTAGTGTCTTTCTTGTAGCTAATGGATTGGATTGGGTCCATGACGATGCCGAGTCGAATACTCATTGTTGAATCTGCCTAAAGTCAGTGTGGGGAAACCGGGCCAAAGCTTCGCGTTGGCACCTCGCTGCGAAGATCATAACGCAAGTCGGAGCCGGTATCGACGCGCCGCCCTAAGCGCATTGCGAAAATCTGTGCTAAATCTCAAATACACCCAATCAAAGGAGAGCAGCATGGAAGCGGAAACTCCCGAAAGTCCCAGCGTACTACAGATTTTATTGGTCGCTGACAGCCGCAGTACTCGCGAAAATGCACTAGAGCTTCTGGATCCGCGTCAGTACCAGATACAAGTCGCTGAAAATGGATTCGAAGCCCTGTGTAAACTGGTTGCGGAGCCGCCCGACATCGTGTTCATGGACAGCACCATGCCCGAACTAGATGGCTTCGCATCCTGCGCATTGATCACTGCGAGCCTCCAGTATGCGCATATTCCCGTTGTCATAATGAGTGCCAACGATAGTCCGTTGGAGCGGGCCCGCGCCGCATTAGCAGGCGCCCAGCGCGTAATTAGCAAACCCTTTCGTAAACGCGACCTACTCGATGCGCTCGAGACCTTAGTCCCCTCGCTTGATCCAACGGAGGAGGCCGCCCATGCCCACTGTGTTGATCATTGATGACTCTCCCACGCAAGTAGCCTATGTGCGACAAGTACTGCGGGGGCTGCGGGTATTGCATCGCAGTAGCTATTCCCTAGATCAGTGGAGGCTACTGTCGGAGCAAGCAGATCTCGTGCTGATCGCCTTGATCTTAGCCCGTCAAAATGGTTTCGAGTGTGGACTACAACTACGAGAGTTCGGCTTCACCAATATAGTGCTGTATAGCGACTGTCCGGAAGACACGGACGCCGACTGGGCGCGGGCAATTGGTTTGCAGGGGCTCGTGCAGTTTCCCGCCCCAGAACAACTTCTGCGGCAGCAAGTTCAGTCCCTTCTGACCTCAAGTGCGCAGGGAGCGGAACATGGCAAGCGTTGGGCTTCCTAGTTGCCTCGTTTGGCAGGGCATGCAAAGACGAGCCAGTGCTCTTCCTATGCTCATGCAAGACGTGTGTCACGATGCCTCACCGTTAGCAATGCATCGCGCGCGGGATTGTCTGCAACAGCTTGCCGCGCTAGCCTGTTTCGTGAGCGCCACAAAATTCTCTTTGTATTGCCGCGAGTGCAATAAACTGCTCGATTTATATGTGCGGAAGGACTTGCGTAGAACCACTCTCGCACCATTGTTGTTACGTGCCGCCGTACGCGCTTCGCAGTCTCTAGGGCGCCCCCTAAGTTGCCTAATAGACAACGCCGATCTTAACGAATTACGTCAGGCACGAGGAGCCAGCGTGGCAGATCAAGCTGCACCACTTCGCAGCACAACATGGGGAGTGTTGAGGCTAAAGGCTTTGCTGCTAAAACAACTTATGCGCGTGCACTACACGCTAGAGGATAGCAATAATAACTTCCCGCATTGCTCTGTAGCCATGCAAGAAAACAGCTTTCCAAATCTGAATCGCGTCGCAGCTCTATGCTTAGGTGACGTGCTTTTAAAAAGAGTCAAGGATGCCGCAAAAAATCAGCAAATGTGTCTGCAAATACTGCGCCTGGAATTGTGCTGCCGTGCTGAAAACGAGGGTAGGGCATCAGAATCATTTTCCGCATTAAAGAAGCTTTTTCTGCAATCGTCAATTCTGCAATCTTTGCGCGGCCTACGTAGTGAGATGCGCGCACTTATGCAGCAAGCAGAGAAAAAAGGAGGTATGAATCTTGAGCGTAGTCTCTGGGCACTCTATAAGGTAAATGCTTGCTGCACAGTGCTGAACTCTCATCAGGCGCAGGAGCTGGAAAAAATAAGTACTAGCGCGCAACAACTTGTAATGCATTTGCGCTGCTGGGAAGGAAAAAACTGTGACGCTAACGTACTATTGTGTTTGTGCGTTCTCGCGCTGGAGCGGCAACTCGATATGGCGATTGCCATCCGGCAAGATCGGCGACCTTGTGAAAGACCAGATAGACGTCTGCAACGTAAGGTGCAGCATTTCATGCGGACACACAGGCGGCGCTATCGTACAGCCTACGCAGTGCCAGTAAGTATTGCCCGCGCGCTTGTCTATAGAGAGTTGCAGGGCATTCACAAAGACTTGCGTCAGAGCCTGGCACTCTACAAGAAAGCGGAAATAGTATTGCCTGTAGAGGATGTATTTTTCCACTCTCTCATTCGTTTCAAGGCGATTTCGCTATATATGGGAGAGATGGCCCTATATGAGCTTCTATGGAATCTCCGTGAGTTGGTAGTGCTGGCTATCGAGCGCAAGTTGCTGCTTACGAGAAACCTAGTCGCCTTGTTACCAAGGCTGTCTGCGTATTGTCTGCGCTCGTTCCAGCTAGGGAGGGCAGCGCTTGGTTATGACACACGATTGATCAACACCCTCAGTGAAGAGCTGCGCGCGCAACGTCAAGTCTTGCTTAGCAAAATGGTCCTGCGCGATAGTAAGATAAATTTGCCTGCGGGGCAGGAGCAGGGCAGAAAACGAGACCAACACTCAATTACTACGACGCAGCTTCCGAGCTTTCTGGCGAAAAACATCCGTGACTTGATTACGGATCCAGTGGCAATCTATGCTTGTCAGTCTACAAAGGAATTCGCTGATCTTAGCAGAGTCGTCATTCTAGAGTTGACCCTGTTGGCGCGAGGGGCTCGCGCCTTGCAAGTCGATCGAGTCGCAGCACTTAGTGAAGTGTTACTGGAGGTTTATCGCTCTCTGAATGCGCTTTCTGTGTTACCTGGAAAAAATGTCCTCAAACGGAATCTCCAATGCGCACATCGCTGTTTGCGTCTTGCGCTGAACCAGGCCGCTGCGCGACAGAAAGTATGTGATGTGCGTCCTACCATTGTCAGCCTCTATCATTTCCTCGAATGCCTTCATCGGGCTCCTGAGCATTCACTAGATTCGCTGCAAACGGCCCTACGCGCGGTGAATTCCTTGACTGCGGATATGCGTGCGTTTGCCGATGTTTTTGCACGCGACTTCGATAAAGTAAGAGGCCGGCGATTTAGTTTAGCTAGGGACCAGTTACAGGGGCTGATGGCCACAACGCGTCGATTGCAAGAGGATTTGACAGCGACAGGGATGATCAATATTGCGCGCTGGGGGCCGCCTCTTATGCTCGCAGTGGGGCGCTATAGCAATGAACGGGGTAAGCCCGCCCGTCTCGAGCTCTTTCTCGAAGAAATTGAAGCTGCACGCGGTTTAGTGGAACAACTGCACTCCCCGCTGCAGACTCTTTTATGCCTAATGATCGAGCGCAGTGTGGAGGGGATAGCGCAACGCCGGGCGTCTGGGAAGCCAGATTGCGCGCGCCTAAGCCTGCGAGCAAAACGCTCCGCCGCAGTATTGACGGTGACTCTGGAGGATGATGGCACTGGTTTAAGCGTGTGTGACATCGCGAGTGTGACAGAGGAAATAGGCATGCTTGGAGGAGCCTTAACCCTAGAAAACGAGTCTGCCAATGGCCGCCTAGTCAGTGTGACTATCCCCTGCGCAAGCGTGCGTTGGGATATTGCGTCGAAGTCGCTATAATGCCGCCTTCGTAATTTAATCGGGTAAGCAACACTTTGAAAACTTTAGGGTTCACATGGGGCATCGGGGGTGTAGTGTTCGTCCTGCTTTTCGCAGTTTACCGCCTTTCGCCGATGGCCTTGGAGTTATCTTCCTATAATTTAGAACAGCTGCACTGGTTTATGCTAGCTGTTAGCATCCTCTATATGGCCTACGCAGAAGGTTATAAAGGCTTCCATTTAGCCTTTGCCCCCCGGGTCGTGGCAAGGGCTAGCTACCTAAGCGCTAACCCACGCTTGCTACATATTATCTTCGCCCCAGTATTCTGTATGGGCTATATCCATGCGACTCGCCGCCGCAAGCTACTCTCTTTCGGTTTGACCAGTATGATAATTTGCTTTGTATTGATAGTGCGCCTGCTGCCGCAGCCTTGGCGGGGTATAGTGGACGCGGGCGTTGTGACCGGCCTAGTACTTGGCATTGCTTCGATCTGTTTCTTCTTATTGCAGCGCCTACGCTTCCCCGAGCGCATGCAAGTGGCGCTCGATTTACCGGAGTAACGCAAGAAGCAATTTATACGCTTAAGGGCCACGCCAATGTCTAAGCAAGCCAATCAGAATAGTCCTTGCGCCATCATCGTAAGCTTTGAGCCTGACATCTCAGTATTACTCGCCTTAGTGGAGCAGATTGCTGCTCAGGCGGATTTCATTCTTGTGGACAATGCCTCTGGTAACGCCGCCGATTTTCTCACGGCAGTGAAGGCCGCGCCAAATTGCCTGCGTGTCCACGGCCTAGATAGTAATATTGGACTTGCGGCGGCGATGAACGTTGGACTAAAAGAGGCTACGGCAGCAGGCTATGGCTCTGCTGTGTTATTCGATCAGGATAGCCAAGTGCCGGTGTCTTTCTTTGCAGATATGCAGGCCAGTTATCTAGAGGCCACGCGTCTGTGTAGTGACGCGGTCGCGGCGATCGGGCCCCGCATCGTAAGCCCGCGCAATAACAAAGCAATGCCATTCAAATTGTTCACCCGTTTGTTCAATCGTAGCGACAAGGCAATACAGGGTAGTAACACGCTATTCTACGCGGAGTTTCTAATCTCCTCTGGTTGTCTCATAAATCTTACTCACTTGCCTCAGATCGGCCTAATGCGTGAATCGTACTTCATCGACAACATCGATCTTGAGTGGTGTTTCCGTGCGATTGCAAAGGGTTTCCTCGTCGTGGGTACTGATCAAGCAGTGTTGCAACATAGCATTGGAGTCGAAGACGATAATGTGTGGGTAAAAGCAGGATTGGTCGTAAGTCATAGCCCGCTGCGCAGCTATTATTCGACACGTAATCGCTTCGCTCTATATAGGGAAACTTACGCACCCTTAGCCTGGAAGCTGCGAGACTTTCCCCGCTTCTTGCTAAAGACTCTCTGGTTGTTGCTGTTCTCTTCCCGGCGCGCAGAGTATTTGCTTAACATTCGCCGTGGGTTTGCAGATTCTAAGAGGATTAATAAGTGAATAGTTCCCCCTCAGTGCAACCCAGGGTCGCGATTGTTTTGGCCACCTACAATGGGGAGGAGTTTCTTAGGCCGCAGCTAGATTCCTTGCTAACCCAGGAGTACGTGAACTTCGTCATCGTCGCTCGAGACGATGGCTCACGAGATGCGACCCCCGCCATATTGCAACACTATGCCAGTATGCATCCGGAAAAGTTTCAACTCCTCGACAGTGGTGGAATGAATCTTGGTGCTAGCGCAAGCTTCTCGATGCTAATCGAGTATGTGCTGGCGCATGAAGAGCTATTGGGTTTGGAGCAGGCTTACATTATGTTCTGCGATCAAGACGACGTATGGCATGGGGACAAGATAGGCAAGTCGATGCGGGTGATGCTCGCGTTAGAGGCGAAACATCCGCATCGTGCTTGCTTGGTGCATAGTGATTTACGCGTGATCGATGAACAGGGAAAAGAACTGGCGCCGTCTTTCTTTGCTTATCAAGAGATACGACCTCACAAACATACTTTCGCGCGCTTATTAGTCAGCAATTCGGTTACAGGCTGCACAGTTATGATTAATGCGAAACTTGCAACGCTTGCTAGTCCGATACCAACGCAAGCAATAATGCACGACTGGTGGCTGGCATTGGTCACGTCATCAATTGGTTATGTGCGGCCTATTGATGAAGCGTTAATGGACTATCGCCAACACCAGAACAACACACTTGGCGCTGTACAGATCAATCGTACGGGTTTCGCGATGCGTAAGCTGCGCAGGCTCAATGACCCTCAATACGATAAGTTTAATGCGCGGTTAGCCACGCAAGCTGCGAGCTTTGCGGGGCGTCATTTTGCCAACTTGAAGAATCGCGACATCTTCGTTCTTAGTATCGCGTTGTGGATGAAAAGCCGCTATCGCTGGCTACGCAATGGGGTGTATTTGGGTTTCATTTGGCTATTCGCCTAGCAGATTGGTAAACACTATCTGCGGTGCCCCTGTTGAGTTAACACAGCCGACTAGGTTAAGCGATTTTTCCGAATTGCCGCTAAGCGCCTACGCATCATTTCGCCTACAACTAGAGGTGAGAATTCTGCCTTTATAGTCGCTTTCGCTTTGCGACCTAATTGGCTGCTGAGTTCTCGGTCATTGGCAAGAGTGTGCATCGCGCGCGCAGCCTGTTCTATGTTTGGCTCCGCCCAGATCTGCCCCTTCTTATAAGGTCCAAAATCCTCCTCGATGCTTACCAAAGTGTAATCAATCGGCATGCAGTTATCGGGGCGCATATAGTCGGTATTGCCTGACCAGTTTGTCGCCAGAATGGCTTTGCCTAAGGCCATCGCCTCTGCGGGACCAAAGCCGAAGCCTTCGGAGCGATGTAGTGACACGAAGCAGTTCGTATTCGAGATCAGCGCATTGACCTGCATGCGTGAATAAATTTTGTCGAGAATTAGAATATTCTGATGTTCGCCGATCGCGTCCTTGATGCTGCGAATGGCCTCAGTAGTGGGATTGTTCACTTTCAAGACGAGGCGCGTACTAAGATCGTCGGCTGCGAAGGCGCGTCGAAACGCATCAATGGCACCGAAGGGGTTCTTGCGTGCAGGCATGCTATAGGTGTCGAACATTGCGAGGAATAGAAACGGTTCCTCGGGCAATTGGAAGTCGGCACGCTTGAGGTTGGCGTCGACCTTCACTTCCACCGCGTGAGGAATGCGAATCACGGGGATCGGCGAGCGCATCGCCACGGCGTCTTGCACGAAATTTGAAGGAACCCATATCTCATCGAAATGTACGAATGCTTCAACCCATGCCTCGGGAATCTCAGGTAGTTCCCAGGCCCAATAACCCACACGGTAGTGACCATTGAAGTACTCGGACGGCAATTCCGTAATCGCTTGGAAGGCATGGTCTGGATTGATGTGCAGTAGCGTCACATCATAAGGCGCCGAGTCGATTTCTTTGTGCTGCCAGCTAAGGTCCGTCATGCGCGAAGGATTGCCCGACTGGAAGCAGATGATGCCGAAAGCTTCGTCTACTGCGTCCAAGGCTTTAGCATCGCTACGTGCTCCCTCGCCGATACCCATCTCGGCGCGAGTATAGCCAATCAAATTTACGCCCAATTGTAGGCCTTCACGGGTTTGTGACGCTTTATCACTATTCGCAGGGATTAGGCTCTTTTGCGGGACACTATTCACCTGCAGTGTAAAATCACCTTTTTCTGCAGATAAGTTTGGGTTGTAATACTCGTCACCGGCCATAAAGCGTTTACTCCAACGTTGCCACATGGCTTTCTCGTTCTCTTTCGGCACGCTAGTTTTGCGGCTTATGCTCTCGTGGTGAATCAACTTCGCGTAAGGAGTCCATAAATTCCGGTAACCTTTGTCGAGTAGGCGTAGGCATAGATCTACATCATTACCGACCACGGAGAGCTCCTCGTCGAAGCCGTTGATCTCCTCATATTTGGCGCGACTTACCATCAGGCAAGCACCTGTGTTCGCCGATACCTCGCGAGTAGTCTCATGAAGGTGACGATAGATCGCATTGCTAGGCATGCGTTTGTGCAACAGGTGTATGCCACCACCGCCGTAATTCACCAGTAAAACGCCAGTGTGTTGTAAGGCGCCATTTGGGTAGCATAGCAAAGCTCCTACAGCCCCGATCTGTGGGCGTATCGCTTCGCGTACCAGCACTTCTAACCAATCAGCATCGATGATTTCAATATCGTCATTCAAGAACAAGAACAGCTCGCCACTGGCACTGCGTACGCCAATATTATTAAGGCGCGCCCAGTTGAATGGCTCGTCACACTCGATTACTTTAAAATCCTTGTCGCGGAGATATTCGATACCTTCAGGATACTTGCCGCGGCCGTTGTCGAGAATAATGACTTCGAAATTCTTATAGCCCGTTACACTCAGCAGTGATTCTATGCAGGGCTTGACTAGATCGAGCTTGCCCATCGTAGGGATGATGATCGACACCTTGGGCTCGCTGTGCAGTGGCCAGCGCACCTGTCGAATACCATGGGGCTGCACAATCACTTCGGCCTTTTGTGCACTTAAATACGCAGCGATAACTTCCGTCTCGGCGGACGCGACAACTTCATCCTCTCGCTTGTCGTCTGCGCTCCACAGCATTTTGGCGATTCGCGTAATAGTAGGGGCGCTATCGATCACTGCCAACAATAGTGCGTAACGCCATGCGGCGGTGTCGAAGCGAATAGTCAGTGCAGCGGCTAGACGTGGATTTTTCACCGCGAACACTTGCCCTATATAGTTACTAGCGAGCAAGTGATCTGGCGACCATTTTGGCGTAAAGCAAGGCGCAAAATGCTGACCTTCGATCGATGCTTTGTCATGATCGCTGTACAGCAACTCTGCGTCGCTGTTAACGAGGGACTGGTTCATCTCCCAAAGTGCGTGTGGCGCGAGGGTGTCCCCGGCCTCTAGGAAAAGCGACCAACCTTCGCGAGCGACGAGGTCTTGCAGTACCGCGGGAATTGACTCTTCGAAATTCACCTGCGTAGACGCGCCCAAACCGGCAAGCACTACTGCGTCCTCTAGTACAGTGGTCTTGGCACCAATCAGATGCACTATCCACCTTGTACTAGCCTGCTCTGCGACACTGGCAAGGGTATGGAGTAAGGCCTCATCATCACCATTTGGACTAACGATGAGATGAAAGAGCAGTGCATTTTCGTCGTGTTGGGATTCCCCGCGTATTCGCGCAATTTCCTCAGGTTCGGGCATATTGCGCCAGTACCAAGTGTTATAAAGATCGCTGTTCTTGAATAGGCGGAAAATCTGCTTGAGTATACGAACTTGCTTATTTTTGTCTGTCAAAGTCAGAACCAGCTCGTGCTCACCAGCGTCTAGCTCTGGCAAAGAAATTTCTTGGAAGAAACCCGCTGTAAAAGCGTCTTTGATCTCGGGGTGCTGCTCGGCAATATCTGGTCGGCTAATGCCGGTATTGAAACTCAAACAATGCTGCCCGTCGACGTGCGCGTCAATCTGTGCCATACCAGCTTCGCTACAGGCCCAGCCTTGCAATGTGAGTTGCTCGGGGAACTCATTCTGTGCAGCGCTGGGGATGTCTAGGTTGCAGTGAATGAATTGCTCTTCAGCAGGCACTTCTTGCTCTTCCTGCCTTTCCTGAATGCGCGGCTTGACCCGGCCTGCGCCAAGCGCTAGTAATTGGCGTTTTGCAAACCGAATCGGTTTGGTGACCTTCCAAGACACAGAATTTATCAGCAGCTGATAATCCAAACTCAATCGATTGACTTCGTTCTTCGCGTCATTCAATTCCGCAGTGCGGCGATTGATGGTTTGGCTAAATTTATTGAGTTTGTGATTCAGGATGCGCATCTCATTATTGAGGCGCCCCTCGATCTCTTGCAACTGGCGACCCAATTGGGTCTTTCCGTTTTCCGCGTCTTGCAACTGCTGACCCAGCTTGCGGTTTCCGTTTTCCGCGTCTTGCAACTGCTGACCCAGCTTGCGGTTTCCGTTTTCCGCGTCTTGCAACTGCTGACCCAGCTTGCGCTTTCCGTTCTCTGCATCCACCGCGTGCTCGTTCAAGCGTTTGATGTCGCGGTGAAGGCCCTCGACTTTTGCTGTCTCATCGAGACTGCCGAGCGTCTGGTTCAATTGCTCCCCAGTCCAAATTGGCAACCATTTCGTGAAAACGCGTATGCGTGCCTCGGCGATGATGTCGCCACTGCGGTAGCGGCTGCTAGGATCCTTAGATGCGGTATTGGATTCGCCCCCTTGGCGGTAGAAAGCCGTGACCTCGTCGATATGGCAAAAAGGCATGAGTTGGGCGATCTGCAGCCAGAAATCCCAGTCCTCGAAGATGTCGAGACTCTCATCGAATTGACAGCCACGTGTCAGCAGGGTGCGGCGAAACAGCGCGGAATGGATAGGAATGAAATTGTCACGACGCAGTCGTGCAGGATCGAAAGGGATTCGAAAGGTATCGTTAGAGAGAGCGCCAGCGGGAGTCGTTTTCTGCGTGCTGCTATAGGCTACGCCAATAGCACTGTCTTGTTCCAAGCACTCCACCAACATCGCAATATGCTGAGGGGCAATCCAGTCGTCTTCGTCCAAGAAGATTAAATATGCACCTTGCGCCGCTTGTAGGGCAATATTAGCGGCAGCAGGACGGTTCCATGGTGCTCCTCCGCTAACTTCGCGCACAGTTGTGTGCAGCGCCAGTGACTTGTGGCGATCGAGGCCTTTGCCAGTTGCATCGACCAGAATAATTTCGATATTGCTATAGGTCTGCTTCTCTACTGAAAGCAAGGCTTCTGCGAGCTCTGCGCGATTAATGCTGCGGCATAACACCGAGACTAATGGGGCGTCCTCGAATGCCGCTTTCGGCGCGATATTGGTTTGGGTCGTTACGTTGCTAATGGTGTGATCCTCGAAATGCTTTCAACAAGGCGGTAAAGAAGCCAGCGCGCGTGCCGTCCTCGCGATATACGCTTGGCATTGGCACGTCAGTAAGTTGTAGGCGTTCCTGCCGAATCAATTCGGCTTCGCTGAGTAGATGGGGGTGGCGCAATAGCTCAGGTGTCAGCAGGCAATAGGCTTCTGCATACTTCACCTGAGGAGGCAGTGTATAGGTACGAAAATGGTTGAGTGCAAAGATGTACTCGTCGAAAGGTGATATGTTGAGTTGCGAATGATACACGGCGATCGCTTCGCGTTTCTTAGTCTCATAAGCAGTGATGTCGATCAAGATGTCGACGCGTGCAAGGGGAGAACCAACCTCGTACATGGCAATTCTTAACTCTTTTCCTTCATTTACAAGGCGCCTAGTCGCCTCTATTACGAGCCACGCCGTAGCGCGATGATCGGGATGTATCTCGTTGATAGAGGTTGTCAGTATTAAATCTGCGCCACTAGTAACGATGGCGGTTCGCGCTGCCTCGATACTGCGCTCGTCACAGCGCACGCTGCGATCTTTCTTCTGCCAGAAGTCGACACGTTCGATGCCTAGGATGCGCGCTGCCGCACGAGTTTCTTCTTCGCGCACGGCACTGCCTTGTTTGCCATGCTCGCCGAAATCGCCCGAGGTCACGAGAATTGCTTGGGTGGGAATTCTCGCAGCCTGATACGCCGCCAATAAACCTCCGCAACCCAACGTTTCGTCGTCGGGGTGTGGGGCAAAAACGAGCGCCTTTTGACAAGGGATTACGGCGCTGGCTTGATAAGGCGTTAATCGCGATTCCATCAGCGAGGTCTCAGTTAATTTTGCGAATGATGATCGACTCGAGCACCTCGCCGATGAAGTCTAGAAAGAGGGTATCCAGCTCGGGATGGAAATAGTCCTGCGCTTTATTGCCGATCGCCAACACCCCTAACATACGTTCGCGCCCGATTGGACAAAGTGCTACTGAACGAATGCCACTTCCGCGGTGCGGGAAGAGGAAGCTAGCCGTGTCTTTCTCGATTGCTTTGCAAATAGTCCTTCGATCGCGCAATAGTGTAGGGAAACTATTCTGCAGGAAGTCGGTAGACTCGAGTCTAGTATTCTCAACATTGTAGAGATGATCGGTTTCAAACAGGATGACACTGCTGGCATCGATGCCAGGTTGTGTATTGAGATTGGCCTCTGTCGCACTCGCAATCTGCGAGACATCGTCCTCGATCAAGAGCGCTAGAATTAGTGTGCGAGTAACGCTGAAAAGTTGATCGTTATACTTGGCATTCTCCATCAAAGAATTGAGAGTGTGACGAGATTCGATGCTGCGCTCACGTAATATTTTTACTTGGCGTTCCAGCAAGGAGATCGCTTTTCCGCTCTCGTGGGGCAGCGTGATATCTTCAAGTAAGCTGTCGCGATTAATGAAAAAATCCGGATTATTTTTCAAATAATGCGCGACTTGCTCGGCGGTCACATTGTCGTTGCCTTGCTTTGCAGAGTTCTCGCTATTCATACGCTCTCTTCACTTTCTTCGTCACGTTGATTATGAAACGGTGTCTAATTCGATATTGCCTTCGAAAACGCTCGTGGCTGGGCCGCGCATGATAATCGAGTTGTCGGGGCTGTCCCAGCGCAGGCGTAAATCGCCGCCGCTAAGATGAGCTAACACCTCCGTGTCAAGCCGGCCGGAGGAGATGCCACACGCCAACGCAGCGCACGCGCCTGTACCGCAGGCCTGTGTTTCTCCCGCGCCGCGCTCAAAAACACGCAGCTTAATCTGCCTGCGATCGATAATTTGCATAAAACCAATATTAACCCCTTGTGGGAAATCCGGGTGAGTGCCGAGCGCGGTACCGATTTCGCGAACGGCTGTGCTATCGACGTCGTCGACGAGGATAACGGCATGGGGATTACCCACGGACACAGTATAGAAACGCAGCGTCTGTGTGTGGCCGTTGAGAGTAATTTCGCGCTCGTAGCTATCTGCCTTGGTCGCATTGAATGGCAAGGCGCTGGGGGTGAAATCGGGCCGACCCATGTCGACAGTAACGAAGCCATCGTCTTCTACATGCAGCACTATAACGCCGCGGTTAGTCTTGACGCGGATCGTGCGCAGTGTGGTCAGACCTCTATCCAGAACGAATTTTGCAAAGCAGCGCGCACCGTTGCCACAGTGTTCTACTTCAGAGCCATCGCAGTTAAAGATGCGGTAGTTGAAATCCACGTCGGGCTGCGTTGGTGCCTCTATCAGCAATAGCTGGTCGAAACCGATGCCGAAGTGGCGATCGGCAAGCTTCCGAATTTGGCTGGCATTTAGGCTGACGGGATAGGAGATAAGATCCAGCACCATAAAGTCATTGCCAAGGCCGTGCATTTTTGTAAACGGTAAAATCATTTCGTCTCGATCGTGTTGGGTGTTTGTGCCCGTATAATCCTGTGCTCTGTGTGTTGTGGGAGCGCTTGTCCTATTTATGGAGGGCTTGCCCGCGAATAGGCCTGGTGTGGCACTGATCTATTCGCGGGCAAGGCCCCCTTACGAGGGCAAGCGCTCCCACAATGATCTACAGTGTTCTCTCCAGCGACAGCTGGTAATCCAATGTCTCGCGTTGGCGCACCACCGTGGCCTTGTCACCGTCGACCATGATCTCCGCCGCGCGATTGCGGGTGTTGTAATTGGAGCTCATCACGAAACCATAGGCACCTGCGCTACGTACCGCCAGCAGATCGCCTTGGGCTAAGGCCAGAGGACGATCCTTGCCTAGGAAGTCAGCGGACTCACAGACTGGGCCGACTACGTCAAAATTCATTAAATGCTTGCCAGCTTCCGCATTATTCACAGGGACAATTTCCTGCCAAGCGCTGTAGAGAGCGGGCCTTAACAGGTCGTTCATCGCGCCATCAACAATAGCAAAGTTCTTATGTGAGTTGTGCTTTAAATATTCTACTTTGGTTACGAACACGCCTGCATTAGCGCAGATCGAGCGACCAGGCTCGAGGAAAAGAGCAAGTCCACGACCTTCGATTTTAGCTAGCACTGCCGCGATGAACTCAGCCGTAGGAGGAGGGGTTTCATCACGATAATTTACGCCCAAACCGCCGCCGATATCGAAGTGCTTAATGTGGATGCCATGACTCGTTAACTCGTTTAACAGTAGCAGTAGGCGGTCCATGGCATCGAGATAGGGCGCTATGCTAGTGAGCTGCGAGCCGATATGGCAGTCCACCCCGACTATGTCGATATTGCTCATCGTTGCCGCACGCAGGTAGACCTTTGTGGCACTTTCGATGGCGATGCCGAACTTATTCTCCTTCAGCCCGGTAGAGATGTAAGGATGGGTGCCCGCGTCGACATCTGGATTCACGCGCAGAGAAATAGGGGCGCGCTTCCCGAGGGTTTTCGCCACGCTATTGATGCGGTCTAGCTCCTGTTCCGATTCGATATTAAAGCAGCGAATGCCCAGATCTAAGGCTTTGGCGATTTCACTCTCGGTCTTGCCTAGGCCAGAAAAGATCACTTTGTGGGGGTCTCCACCAGCCCGTACTACACGCTCCAACTCACCACCAGAGACAATGTCGAAGCCAGCCCCGAGCTGTGCGAGCACTTTAAGTACTGCCAAATTGGAGTTAGCTTTTACAGCGAAGCAAGTCAGGTGGTCCACACCCTCGAGTGCCCGCTCATAGGCAAGCAAATTGTGCTCAAGAGCCGCGCGTGAGTAGATAAAGCAGGGCGTGCCGTGTTCTGTGACGATAGTCGCGATGGACAGATCTTCGGCAAATAAAGCGTTGTCTCGGTAGAGGAAAGGGTCCATGAAATAACCTAAGTCGAAAGGGTTAGGGTGCTGCCTAGGCGGCGGTCACCAAAGAAGCGGTCTGGTCCGGCCGCTGGAGAGGGCCTTTTTGGCCACAGCACAGTAGGCTGCAGCTCAGAAGTAAAATCAGGATCAGGCGCATGAAAACAGTCACTTCTTATAGTCGAATTATTGAGTTTCGCAGAGCGGCGATTATACCTGCACTGAACCCGCAAAAGCCACGGCGCAGGCAAGTGGATTACTACGATCTATCCTTGAAAAACGTAGTGCTCAGCCCTATAGTTCTCCCTCAACTTTTGGGTGACACGCGTGAGCGTGGCCGCTAGCCCTGAGCTTCTTAGAAAAAGAGTGCTCTTGTTTCGCAAATTTTGTATTTCGCGCCTATGCATTCGGAAAAACAAATATGATTGAAATTAGTCACTTAACGAAGAAATTTGACAATTTTACCGCAGTAGATGATCTAAGTTTTAAGGTGGTTGAAGGGGAGGTATTAGGTTTCCTAGGCCCTAACGGTGCAGGCAAGTCCACGACCATGAAGGTGATCACTGGCTTTCTTGCGGCAACGCAGGGTGCAGTCACTGTAGATGGCCATGATATCGCCACCGATCCCATCGCCGTCAAAGCCCTGATTGGCTATCTGCCCGAAGGGGCGCCGAGCTACCCCGATATGACGACGCTGGAGTTCCTCGATTTCATCGCCGAGATTCGCGGCTATAGTGGTGAGGAGAAGCGGCGGCGCATCGAAAAAGTCATTGCAGACGTTGAGCTGCACTCCGTCTGCCATAAGACGATCGATACGCTCTCCAAGGGCTTCAAGCGGCGTGTAGGCCTGGCCCAGGCAATTCTTCACGACCCCAAGGTGTTGATTCTCGACGAACCCACCGACGGCCTAGACCCTAATCAGAAACACCATGTCCGCAAGCTCATCCGCAATCTCGCGAAAGACAAAATCGTCATCATCTCCACCCATATCCTAGAAGAAGTGAGTGCCGTGTGCACCCGCGCGATCATTATCGCAGGCGGGCGCATATTGGCCGATGGCACGCCGAAAGAGCTAGAGGGACGCTCCGCTTATGCCGGAGCGATCAGTGTGCAACTAACGAAAGACTTCGATTTACGTGCAGCGCTTGCTGGAGATGAGGACATTCGTGGAGTCGAGCTCTCTGATGACAACGCGCGCCGCTACATTCTACTACCAAGCACAGGTAAGCAAATTTTCGGAAAGGTGTCAGAGAATGCACAGAGCGGCCATTGGCCCGTTTCGGAATATCACTTAGTCGAAGGCTTGCTGGAAGACTATTTCCGCAGTGTCACGCAAGACTCCGCACTGGCCCGCCGCGATGCGCCACAAGATGCGCCACAAGTAGTATCAGCCACCACGTCACAGCCGCAGGTTTGAAGCCATGAATAAAATGCTCATTATTTTTCAGCGCGAGTTAGCAGGCTATTTTGCCACGCCACTGGCCTATGTGTTTATTGTGATCTTCCTTGTAATGTCTGGCATCTTCACCTTCGACATGGGCTCCTTTTATGAGCGCGGTCAGGCTGATTTGATGCCCTTCTTCGACTTTCATCCCTGGCTATATTTGTTCATGATTCCCGCTATTGCGATGGGTTTGTGGGCGGATGAGCGAAAGACAGGCACGATAGAGTTGCTCATGACCCTGCCGGTGAAATTGGCAGATGTCGTGTTCGGAAAATTTCTTGCAGCGTGGGTGCTGTGTGTACTTGCACTGTCGCTCACTTTTCCCATTTGGATCACCGTGAATTATTTAGGAAACCCTGACAACGGCGTGATCTTCGCTGCCTATCTGGGTAGCGCCTTGATGGCGGGAGGGTTTCTCTCGATTGGCTCCTGCATGTCGGCGATGACACGCAACTCAATCGTCGCCTTTATCCTAACGGTTTCCATCTGTTTCGTATTTGTGGCCTGTGGCACAGAGATAGTGCTCGACACCATCGCTTGGGCGCCGCAATTTTTCGTTGATGCGATTGCGGGGCTCAGTTTCTTGACGCATTTCGACTCGATCAGTAAAGGCGTTCTTGATGTGCGTGATGTGTTGTTCTTCGTGGTGTTTATCGCCTCATGGTTGTTCGCCACGGCGATCGTTATCGAAATTAAAAAAGCGAACTAAAGGGGTCTGATGATGAATAGCAAGACTTTATTCTCTGCGACGGGCCTAGTGTTAACCGGTCTGTTCCTAATAGTTAGCGTAGCGGTGATCAGCCTGATACCGCGCATGCGAGTCGATCTCACAGAGGACAACCTGTACACCTTGGCGCCGGGCACTCGCAATATTGTGAGTGGCCTTGAGCGCCCGGTGGAGTTGCTGTTCTTCTACTCGGAAGAGGCTACCGCTGAGGTGCCACAGCTGCGTGGCTACGGTATTCGCGTACAGGAATTGCTCGAGGAGATGGTAATTGCCAGTGCTGGGAAATTGAGCTTGCGGGTTATCGATCCCGTGCCTTTCTCAGTAGAGGAAGACGAGGCTGTAGAATACGGCGTGCAACGTGTGCCGCTGAGCCAGGGCGGTGATCAAGTATTCTTCGGCCTAGTAGCATTGGATACCACAACGTTTCCTGACGAAGGCGAAGAGGCTGGAGCGGCGAGTCTTTTCAAGACTATCGGTTTGATTCGTCCCGACCAAGAAGAATTTTTGGAATATGAATTCTCCAAACTGATCACGCAGGTGGCTAATCCCGCGCCCCCAGTGCTTGGCTTCCTGTCGCGTTTACCTATCGATGGTGGCGTGAACACGCAAACCATGAGCCCAACATCGCCATGGATGATTATGGACTCGATTCGACAGCTCTATGATGTGCGTCGAGTTAACCCCGAAACAGAGTTGATTGACGCCGATATCAATATCCTTTTATTGGTGCATCCGCAGAACCTGAGTGAACAGACATTATACGCTATCGACCAATTCGTGTTGCGTGGAGGCAAGGCCCTAGTCTTCGTCGATCCGAACGCGGACACGCAAGCCCAATCAGGTCCAGATGGGGTGCCGGTGCCACGTGAGAATCAAGCATCCGATCTCCCTGCGATGTTCAGCGCTTGGGGTGTGGATTACGACCCTGAGCGAGTAGTGGCGGATCGCCAGCTCGCGCTGATGGTGAACGTGGGTGACGCAACGCGTCCGGTGCAGCATTACGGCATGATGGGTGTGCAGCGCGAAGGCTTTGCCAATGACCTAATCAGCAATGGCCTTCAGGTCATGAACTTCTCTTCGGTTGGTGCGCTGTCACAGAAAGAGGGTGCCACGACGAACTTTGAACCATTAGTGCAAACCAGTGCGGACTCGATGTTGATGGAGGGTGAGTTCTTCAAGGCACTAACTGATCCAACGATTCTCATGGACGAGTTCGTGCCCTCTGACATGCGCTACACGATCGCTGCCCGGGTTTCGGGCAGCGTACGCACAGCGTTTCCAGACGGCCCTCCTCCAAAGACTGCCGAGGCAGAGCGGGATGCGGATGCGGCCGGAGAGCCGCCCGCAGCGCCGGTGGTGATGCCTGCGCATCTAAGCGTATCCACTGGTACTGTGAGCATGGTGATAGTGGCAGATACGGATATGTTGGGTGACCGTTTATGGGTGCAGATCCAGAATTTTCTCGGCCAACGAGTGCCGCAGCCTTTCGCCAGCAATGGTGACTTCATCATGAATGCGCTCGACAATCTGGCGGGCAACTCTGAGCTGGTGACGATTCGTAGTCGCGGCCGCTACGCCCGCCCATTCCTTGCGGTAATTGAACTGCAGCGTGATGCGGACGATCGTCTGCGTCAGGAAGAAACCGAGTTGCTGGCGAATCTGCGTCAAACCGAGCAGCAGATAACTGCCTTGAATGCCAGCCGTGAAGGAAGTGGTCCTTCCCCCGAGCAGCAAGCCGAAATCGACCGTTTTTATGATCAGCAATTGGAAACACGACGTCGCTTGCGCGAAGTGCAATTGACCCTTAACCGTGAGATAGAAAGTCTAGGGGCCAGGTTGAAGTTCATTAACACGGCGCTGGTGCCAATCCTGTTGATAATGTTTGTGTTAGTGATGGGGTATTTGCGCAGGCGTCGGCGTGAAAGTCAGGTGGGGTAAGTTTTTCGTTCGAGTATCAGGTCGCCTGCAGGCAGGCTCCTACCCAAAATCGGAGCACGGTTTTAGAGTAGGAGCCTGCCTGCAGGCAACCAGAAACCTGCTATGGAATGCAGTACGCCTGTAAGCGGTCAGTCGCTTACTCCTCATCCCGATGCTCGTGCTGTTCCTGCTTATAGGGCAGGTAGACCTTCACATGCGTGCCGACGCCTAATTCGCTGTTAATCTCCAAACGCCCCCCGTGGGCCTGAGCAATCAGGCGACATAGGTAGAGGCCTAGGCCAAAGCCACCTGTATTACGCTGCCTTGCGCTGTCTGCCCGGTAGAAGGGTTCGCTCAGATGCTTCATATGTTCTGCGGAGATTCCCTCTCCATTATCTTCAACTTCCAGCAACACGTGCGTTTCCGAGAATGAGACTCTGACAGTGATTTGTTTGTCGCGGCCGTGGCGAATCGCGTTGTTCACGATGTTGGTTAGGAGCAAGCGCGTGCGTAGTTTATCGATAGAAACAGAGGCGTCCTGCTCGGGCTTTTCGAAAACTACAACGCCCTTGTAGTCGTGATAGGCCTGCAAGACCAGTTCAATATAGTCTGCGAAGTCGACGTGTTCTGCGAGGAGGGCCTGGTGCTGATTGCTGAGTCTCTCGGCCTCGATAAGGTCGGAGATTAGTAAATCGATCTCGTTAATATCGTCGCCTAAGGCGTCTTTGACCATGCCATCGTCAAGGAACTCGAGCTGTAATTTGGCCCGAGTAATGGGCGTGCGCAGCTCGTGACTAATGGCGAGAAGCAGTTGGCGTTTGGCCTCGAGCATCGACTGCAGCGAGTCCGCCATGTGGTTAACGCTATCGGTCAATTCGCCGAGCTCATCAGTTCGGGTAGACTTTACGCGGTAGCTCAAGTCGCCGTCGCAGATACGTTCGGCGCCCTCGCGCAATTGTTGGACAGGCTCCAGCAGGCGTCTTACCAGCCAGAAGTTCAACAGTAGGACTAAGGCGGCGATCGCTAGCCCAAGGTAAACCACTACATAGTCATATTCGCTGAGGGAGGGAACGCGCCGGTTGAGATAGTACTCATAGCCTCCACGTGAAACACGAATCACGTCTTCATTGCCCACCTGCATCATCTGCGCTTCAGCTGACAAACGGCGCACGAACTCGGCCTCGGAGATATCCAAGTCGTTCTGCTCATCGCTCTGCCAGTTGATATGGGGGCTGCGAATGATGATCGTCAGCGATAATTCCTGCGAGAGTTGCGAGGCGCGCTCCAGATCCGGGGGCACGCCGATGTTGTCCACGATCAAGGTGATATTGTCGAGATAGAAATCAGGTAGGGGGCTCAAGCGTTCCGATCGCCAGTTCTGGTCGATCTGCCGGATTGAGAACGTGATGATGATGAAGAATACCAACACGGTAGCACTGAAGATCAGGAACAGGCGCAGGAACAGCGAATTATTGATGCGTGTGACCAGTGTCATAGGGGTGCTTGCGTCCTCTGTCGTGCCGACTCTGCCAGCGCGTCCTGTCGAGCGTGGCTTAGACGGGCTCGCCAACGAAGGTATAGCCACGGCCCCACACAGTCTTAATAAAGCGTGGGGTCTTCGAGGTATCGTTAAGCTTATGCCGCAGGCGCGAGACTAAGGTATCCACTGCACGCGAAAACAACTCCGCGTCGATGCCACGTAGCCGATTCATCAATTCATCTCGTGTAAAGGTCTTATTAGGCGATTGCATAAACAGAATCAGCAGCTCGTATTCCATGGTGGTCAACTCGATCAGTACATCATCGAGCATCACAGTACGGCGCACGGTGTCGACATCCAAGCCTTGTATCTTAGGCACTTCCTGCTGGCTACGCGCCTCATCGCTAGTGCGACGCAGTATATTGCTGATGCGAGCTACTAACTCGCGGGGCTCGAAAGGCTTAGGCAGATAATCGTCGGCACCAAGTTCTAGGCCAACGATACGGTCGGTAACTTCCCCATGGGCCGTCAACATGAGTATGGGTAACTGCCCGTACATAGATGATTTGGCGCGAATTTCACGGCAAATCTCGAAGCCGTCCTTCTCTGGCAGCATGACGTCGAGTATCAGGAGGTCGGGCTTGTGGCGCTTGAGATGCTCAAATCCTTTCGATGGAGTATGTACCGCAGTGACAGTCATGTCATAGCGTTCGAGGTACTGGGTCAGCAATTGACCTAGTTTTTCATCATCGTCGATCAGCAGAATTTGTTTCATAAGGTCTTGCTTATGCATCCTTAGAAGTGGCCTTGTAAAGGTAGCTTGAGTTTACGAATTCGAGCCGGGGAAATCAATCGGCACGACTCTCGGAGCATTCTCACTAAACTCCTAGGGTGCCAAAGTGCCTAGTTGCTTAGCGGGTAATTGGATCAGAGGGTGCAGTGTGCCCGGTAGCAATAGTATCATGGCGCCCGAACCGTCCGGTACGAACATAGTTGAGCGAACGTCATGATTTCCTTGAGTAATGCCACGCTGATGCGTGGCGAGCTAGTGCTGCTAAGCAATACCAGCCTGAGTATCCACAATGGCCAAAAGATTGGGGTTATTGGGCGTAATGGGAGTGGCAAATCTAGCCTTTTCGCAACTCTTCTGGGGCAACTGGCACTCGATCAGGGTGAATTGTCGATGCCCGAGGGGACACGCTGCGCCCATATGCGCCAGGAAACTGAGGCATCCAGTGCTAGTGCGCTGGATTTCGTTATTGATGGTGACAAGCATTTTCGTCGCATCGAGGCGGAGCTGGTAGAGGCGGAGCGAGCCGAGGACGGGGCAAGGATCGCACAATGGCATAGCGAGATGGATAAGATTGGTGGCTACGATATTCGCTTTCGCGCCATGCAATTGCTCTCTGGTTTAGGATTTACCGCAGAGCAATTCGAGCGGCCAGTCGCGAGTTTTTCTGGTGGTTGGCGCATCCGCCTTAACCTTGCCGCCGCGCTAATGGCACCTTCCGATTTGCTCCTACTGGACGAGCCAACTAACCACCTCGATTTGGAGGCCACCTTATGGCTAGAGCAATGGCTCAATCGTTATCAAGGTACTCTGCTCATCATTTCCCACGACCGCAGTTTCCTCGACCATGTGATCGCCTATGTGGTCAGTGTCGAACAGCAGAAGCTGACGCTCTATAGAGGCAACTACAGTAGCTTTGAGTTGCAGCGAGCGGAGCGCCTTGCGCAAGAGCAGGCGATGTTGGAAAAACAGCAGCGTCGCGTGGCGGAAATCGAAGACTTCGTAAGACGTTTTCGAGCGAAGGCGACAAAGGCGAGGCAGGCGCAGAGTCGGTTGAAGGAGCTCGATCGCATGCAATTGATCGCGCCTGCGCATATAGACTCACCATTCTATTTTGAGTTCCCAAAACCCGAACGCTTGCCCACTGAGCTGATCGCGCTCGATAAGGTTAATGTAGGCTATGATCATCCGCTGGTGAGCACTATAAGACTCACCGTTAGAGATACAACTCGAATCGGTTTGCTTGGTTTCAATGGCTGCGGTAAGTCGACATTGCTTCGTACTATTGCGGGTGATCTGGCCTCTTTAAGCGGTGAGATACGGGCCTCAAAATTCTTGCAGGTGGGATATTTCGCGCAGCATCAAGTAGATGTTCTCGATCAGACGGCAAGCCCGATGTTATTGATTCAACGCATGGATCCATCGGCTAGGGAGCAGAGTGTTCGAGATTTTCTTGGTGGTTTCGATTTTCGAGGCGACAGAATAACTGAGACAATCGCGAATTTTTCCGGAGGTGAGAAGGCCCGGCTTGCTCTTGCGATAGTGGTGTGGCAGAAGCCAAACCTACTGCTACTTGATGAGCCCACTAACCACCTTGATCTCGAAATGCGACACGCATTGACGGTGGCACTGCAAGGCTTTGAAGGGGCGTTGGTAGTTGTCTCGCATGATCGCCATTTGTTAAGCAATACAGTGGATGAGTTCTATTCGATCCACAATGGTCGTTGTCAGGAATTCGAAGGCGATCTTCACGACTACGAGAAGTGGATGCAGGAGAATAGTAAATCTTCAACGGGTACGGCTGCTACATCGAGCGACGAGAAAAAAGGGGATCGCAAGGAGCAAAGGCAGCAGGCGGCAGCACAACGTCAGCAACTAGCGCCGCTTCGCAATGAAATAAAAAAATTGGAGCAACAGATGGAAAAAGCGCATAAGCAACTTGCAGAAGTAGAAGATTTGCTTGCTGATGCCACAATTTATGAGGAGGCGAGCAAAACGCAGCTTGCCGAGTTGCTATTGAAACAAGCCAAACTGAAGTCAGGCAGCGAGTCACTAGAAGAGATGTGGCTCGAGAAGAGCGAAGTCTTCGAAGAGTTGAATCAATAAGTTCTAAAACCCCCTGCGGCGCGGTACCCACAAGAGGAAAAGACAATGATTTTCAAATTCAGCAACCGATTCTTGGAGCTCCTGCGTAAGAGCATCTACTAACGCCACTGGAGAGCACTATGTCACGCTCCCTAATCGCTCTTTTGACGACCCTGTTTATTGTCTTCGGCGCACAGTTTGCCTATGCGCAACCGGAACGCGGTTTGGGGATGAATCCTGAACAACAGATCAAGGAGTTAATCTCGCAACTAGATATTAGCACCGAGCAAGAACTAGGGAGCCTCTGAACAACTCTGATATATCTCTGGCCTTCAGGCAATCGTGCTGACAAGGCGCGTTTTTGAAGGCATGCGTCGGCCTGTCGAGAAAACGTAACGCAGGCAGCACGATTGCCTGAAGGCCCCGAAGGGCGGGCCTGTCGCGCGCCGCCGCTGCGTTGTCGTTCTTGCCAAGGGCTACGGCCATTGCCTTCGAACGACGCCTTGCGGCAACACGCGACAGACTCACGCAGAGACATATCAGAGTTGTTCAGAGGCTCCCTAGCCTTTCGTGAAGCGATGGGCAAGGTAAATACAATGCGTATGGAGAACATGGGTCAGATGCGCGGTATGCGAGAAGGGCAAGGCCAGGATAGAGGTCAGGGCCAAGATCACGAACACTGTGCCGGTGCCTCTCATGATGGCCACGATACTGGAGGTGATCAGGCCGGCTCAAATGCTGGAGGACCCGGCCGAGATATGGAGATGATGGCTGCGCGCCGCGCTGAGATGGAAGAAAAGACGCTAGTAATTCTTGCACCAGTCCTCAGTAGCGCGCAGCTAGAGAAGTACAAAGGGCTAAAGGCGGCACGCATGGCGCAAATGATGTCGCGCATGCGCCACTAATACGAGATCTGTTTAAGGATGCGGCACTTCATGTCGTAATAGACGCATGGGTAATTTGGGGGACGGGTGGGCGAGAGCTCGCCTTTTTTTTGCATTGCGGGTTCTTATGCTAATCTGAGCGCTCGGAAGCAGTTTCATTCCAAGGAGGATTGAAAAGATGATGACAGCTAACCACATAAACTACATAGAATTTGCTGCAGTAGACTTGGATGCGACAAAGAAGTTTTTCGAAGATGCGTTCGAGTGGGTGTTTCAGAGCTATGGGCCAGACTATATAGCGTTCAATAACGCTGGAGTCGAGGGCGGCTTCTTTCGCGCTAAACTTGCCTCAACGACAGCTAAGGGTGGCGTGCTAATAGTCTTGTTCAGCGATTCGATAGAGGCGTCTATTGCGAAAGTGCAGGAGAACGGCGGGACTGTTACGAAAGCTATCTTCGAGTTCCCGGGCGGGCGCCGCTTCCAATTCACAGAGCCTAGCGGCAATGAGATGGCCGTGTGGACCAATATGCTGGATGCCGGTAGTTAATCGGCCGCGAATGCTTCAATAAAGGCTTATGTGAGGGCGACTGTCTGTAGCGTATTCAGGGCATTGCTGTGGGCAACGCAGACGAGTTTCGCTTACACTGTAAAGTCGTTGGTACGAGCGAGCCCTTAAACGGTTCGGATGGATTGTTAGGCAAACCTACAATTAAAGAGGCTGAAATGACCCAAGAAGCGCCAAATGGCTCGACATCGTATACCGGCCTAGTGATCGGAGGACTCCTGATTTCCCTATGTGTTTTTGCCGTCGCTGGGTTTATCTTATATTCGTCCATATGCCCCTGTGACCGTACGCCAGGTGGTTTCTTATTCGGAGAGCGAGTTGAGCCCCCGGTGAGCGATTGGTCATTCGCGAACGAAGTAAGCTTGTGTCAAATTCAGGTCTGGGCGGGCATTCGTCCACATTCAATCAATCTCAATTGCATGGCGGCTGCCGACGGCAAGCTCTATTTGAGTTGCTCATTCTGTGCCAGTAAATATTGGGCCGCTAAGGTTGGCCCTAACGAAGAGGGGAATCTGCGGCTTAATGGGCTGGTTTACCCAGTACTGTTCAAACGAGTCTTGGATAACGCAGAACTTGATCGGGCATGGGCGGCGCGCGTGAACAAACTCCAGCTTGTTGCTGACGCGCTTAACCCAGCGCCAGTCCCGGATGCGCAGCGTCCAGATGATTGGTGGTCCTTTAATATCGTCTCTGCGAAGCTTTGACTAGCCTAATCAAGGAGGCGGTGTCGTGAATAAACTTACACAAGAACTCAATAGACGACCTTGGTGGTTGAATTTGCTATGGATTTTCTGTCTGTATATGACGTTTATCTATATGCCGTTCGACATGTTTAGTAAGCCATATGCGAGCTGGGAAGAGGTTTGGTTCGGCTATAAATTAATTGGCTGGCCCGCGAAACTGACAGAGCCCCTGCATTGGCTTATTTACGGTGCAGGAAGCTACGGCATCTGGAAGATGAAGGCTTGGATGTGGCCATGGGGTGCGCTGTATTGCGGACAGGTTATGATTGCCATGATGGTATATGGTTTCGTGAATGGCGATGGAAATCGCCCCTATGTTGGCCTACTGGTTGCCCTTGTGTTCGCTATCCCTACAGTCGCTCTATGGCGCTCTCGACCACTATTCAAAGCTTAACTCAATAGATAGCATTCAGTGTGCAAAATGAGATGAGGCATAGAAAGGCAATGGAACCCTGGCTAAAGACGGTGCAATTGGAAGGCGAGTCGATTCGCTTGCGCGCGCTGCGCGGCGAGGATCGTGACGCGTTGCTCGACGCAGCGGAAGACGGCGTCCTCTGGAAGCTCTGGTTCACAAGCGTGCCATCGGCGGAAACGGTCGATCAATATATAGCTACCGCGTTGCAGGATCATGCTCGCGGTCTCTCCCTCCCTTTCGTGGTAGAGCATAAAGCGAGTGGTAAGGTCATTGGCTCAACGCGGTTCTGCAACGCCGTGGCGCAACATCGTCGCATAGAGATTGGCTATACTTGGTACAGCAAGTCGTTTCAGAAAACGAGCGTAAATACGCAATGCAAACAATTGCTTTTGGAACACGCCTTTTCTACGTTACACGCAGTTGCAGTAGAGTTTCGTACTCATTGGCATAATCATGCATCACGCGCCGCAATTGCTCGTCTCGGAGCGAAACAGGACGGCGTGCTTCGCAGTCACAGTATCGAGCCTGATGGCGCGTACCGCGATACGGTGGTCTTCTCGATTCTGGAGAGCGAATGGCCGAGTGTGCCTAAGGGGCTGATGTTCAAACTTGCGCAGCGACAATCGGTAGCATAATACCAGAGGTTTTTGGATGCGAACGGGCAGACGTTAAAAGATGAATGAACTTTTGCTCTTGTTCCTGCTGGCCCTAGGCGCTGGGCTCGCAATGCCTTTCGGTGCCCTAGCCGGTAGTTTAGGCCAGCGCGAAAATCGCAGCGAAGAAAACGAATTCAGCCACACGGTGATGGCTTTCGGCGGCGGTGCGCTGCTCTCAGCGGTCGCGCTTGTCTTGGTGCCGGATGGCATCAAAGAGTTGAATCCACTCACAGCATCGGTTTGTTTTCTGCTTGGTGGGCTGTTATTCATGGGGCTCGATATTCTGTTAGTCCGCTCCTCTACTCCTGCAAGTCAGTTGCTTGCGATGCTGCTCGATTTCGTCCCTGAGTCTTTGGCATTGGGTGCGGCGTTCGCAATCGGGAATAGCTCGGCGTTTCTATTGGCGGTTCTGATTGCATTGCAGAATATTCCAGAGGGATTCAACGCGTTTCGCGAGCTTTCCAGTTCTGCACATTATCGCGGCCGCACTATCATCTTAAGTTTTACCGCGATGGCGCTGCTCGGCCCGCTTTCTGCGGTTGGTGGCTACTATTGGTTTAGTGACCACCCAACAGTCTTGGCAATGACGGTGATGACTGCGGCGGGTGGTATTCTCTACTCTGTGTTCCAAGATATCGCACCGAAAGTTAAACTGGAAAAACATTGGGGCCCACCTATGGGGGCGGTGCTAGGCTTCATGCTCGGCATGATCGGTGAGATGTTGCTGGGCTAATAAGAGCCTTACTCTAGACCTGATCGAACCCACTGACTGGTAGGAGCGGGCTCGCCCGCGAAGGGGTGCGATTGTTGCAGATCTGCGGTAGATTTTGGCTCTTCGAGGGCAAGCCCCCCATGAATAGGGAAGGCGCTCCTACAAATCAGAGCATTGTTCCAGGCCGGGTAGAACTCACAACCCTAAAGCCTACGCGCCAACAAAGCTGAGCATAAGACAAAGAGAGCGGAGACAAACAGGCAAGCTGCCAGCCCCCATTGTTGATAGACCAAGCCGGACAGAATGGTGCCGACGAACCGGCCGGCTGCGTTTGCCATATAGTAAAAACCTACGTCCAATGACACGCCATCCCGCCTCGCCCAGGCGACGATAAGATAGGAGTGCACTGAAGAATTAACAGCGAATACGGCGCCGAAAATGAGTAAGCCAAGTACCAGCACGGTTTCGATTTCCCAATCGAGCAATATGGCGGTCCCGATCGCCGCCGGGAATAGAAATAGTATGGCCGCCCAAATAAAGGCGGTACGGCCGTCGGGCTTCGTACCTGTAATGCGTGGCGCGAATGCCTGTATTGCGCCATAGGCAATTATCCACAATGCTAGCAGGCTACCCACGGCGAGATAGGTCCATTCCAGCTGGCTTTGTAGGTACACGGGTAGGGCGACTACAAACCAAATATCTCGCGAGGCAAAAAGGAAGAAACGCGCAGCGGAAAGACGATTGATCGCTGGGTTCTTCGAGAAGATATCCCCGAATTTTGGTTTGAAACTGGCGATGCCAGCGCGATGTTCTAAGAGGATGGCGCTTAATATAAACGTGGCTGCCAATAGAACTAGTAAGACAGTAATAGCGCCGCGAAAATCCCATGCCGCAAGTAAAGCCCCTCCTAGGAAGAAACCCATTCCCTTCAAAGCATTCTTGGAACCGGTGAGAAGCGCCACCCAGCGGTACAGGCCGCCGTCGTCGCTGACTAATGCCTTGATGCTGCTCTTGGCGCTCATCTTATTGAGGTCTTTCGCTATCCCAGACATGGCCTGGGCAACCATGACGTAGGGAATCGTGAGCGCGCTCGGTTCGGCCAATAACATCGCGAGGGCAACGACCTGCAGTAACAGGCCTGCGTTCATTGTCATATTTAAGCCGATGCGGCTCGCCAGCCAGCCTCCAAACAGATTGGTGACCATGCCGAAGAACTCGTAAAGCAGGAACAAGGATGCGACTTCGAGCGGGCTGTAGCCGAGCTCATGAAAGAACAGCACCACGAGCATGCGCAGTGCGCCGTCACTCAAGGTGAATGCCCAATAACTCGCAGTGACAACGAGATATTGGGCAACAGGATTTTGGCGAAGTGCTGGGCTCACAAATACATTCCTAGGGCAGAGACTGCCCTACCATGCGGGCGAGCTCCATCAATCGGTGGACATAGCCGATTTCATTGTCATACCAAGCGAGAATCTTCACCTGGGTGCCATTAGTCACGCGCGTGGAGAGAGCATCGATAATGCTAGAGCGGGAATCATTCAAATAGTCGACAGAGACTAGGGGGCGCTCCTCATAACCTAAGATGCCTTGCAAACGACCTCCCGCGGCATTGCGTAAAGCCGCGTTTACCTCATCTACTGTCACCGCTCGCTCCAATTCGAACACACAGTCAGTCAGCGATGCATTGCTTATTGGCACACGCACCGCGATGCCATCGAGACGACCCGTTAACTCTGGGAAAATCTCGGTGATTGCGGTGGCGGAACCCGTACTAGTAGGGATTAGTGATAGACCGCTAGCGCGGGCGCGGCGCAGGTCTTTGTGGTACTCATCGAGTACGCTTTGGGTGTTGGTTATGTCATGAATGGTCGTAATACTGCCATGACGAATGCCGAACTCCGTGTGGATGACATCGACCACGGGGGCGAGGCAGTTGGTGGTACAGGACGCGGCAGTGACGATATCGTGACGCTGGGCATCATATAGATGCTGGTTCACGCCCATAACAATATTAAGGCTGCCATCCTTCAGGGGTGCGGAAACGACTACCTTGGCGATTCCCTGCGCGAAATAGGGCGCCAGTGCTGCAGCGCTCTTGAAGACGCCAGTGCACTCAACAACAACTTGGGCGCCACTATTGGCCCAGCCCGTGGCGGCGAGCTCACGGTTGCGAGTAAACGGGATGCGTTTAGCGCCGATTAGGATCGCCTCGTCGCTCGCCTCCACTTGCTCCGGCCAAATGCCATGCTGAGAGTCGAACTTGAATAAGTGCGCCGCACTCTGTGCACTGCCCGCGCACTCGTTGATGTGGACGATCTCTAGCTCTGGCCAATGCCAGGCTGCACGTAAGGCTAAGCGACCTATGCGCCCGAACCCATTAATCGCTATTTTGATACTCATAAGGGGGCCCGCGAAAGAATTGGAGAGTATTATATAGCTCGGTTATGACAATTGCCCGAATTCATGGCACTAAGCCTTGAATAATCGGTGAAGGCTAACCACATAAGACAGCACGCAATCGATTCGGAGTTAGAGACATGAAGTACGCCCGTCCGCTGTATTTACTATTTGCTATGGTTTTTCTGCAATTTGTCCCTGCGTTTGCAGCGGCACAGCCGTCCTATGAGAACTTTAAGACGGACGATGAGGCCAATAATATCGAGATTTTCAAGCAAGCAAGCCCATCGGTGGTCTATATCACCAATTCTCGTCTGGTGCGGCGCTCATTTTATTCCTTGAACCCGCAAGAGATCCCCCAAGGCAGTGGTTCCGGCTTCATCTGGAGCCGTGATGGCTATGTGGTGACTAATTTTCACGTGATTCAGCAGGCTTCGCGTTTGACCGTCACCTTGCAAGATGGCACCTCTTACGACGCCGAGGTGGTCGGGGTGGAGCCGGACAAAGATGTCGCGGTCCTGCGTATCCAAGCGCCGCGTGAAAAACTGGCTCCGTTAGCGATAGGAGACTCGTCTTTGTTGGAAGTTGGCCGCAAAGTCATCGCAATTGGCAACCCGTTCGGCTTAGATACAACCCTTACTGTCGGCGTGGTTAGTGCTCTCGGGCGTGAGATCGATTCGGTAAGCCGTCGTAAGATTCGCGATGTCATTCAGACCGACGCTGCGATCAACCCAGGCAACTCTGGAGGGCCGTTACTGAACTCTCTTGGTCAGCTGGTGGGCGTGAACACCGCCATTTACAGCCCTTCCGGTGCGAGTTCCGGCATCGGGTTTGCCATTCCGGTGAATATCGTCAAGAAGATCGTTCCCGAGCTAATCACCTACGGCAAAGTTCAGACCCCCACTCTTGGAATCGCGTTGTTGCCACCACAGTACGCAGACTATTATCGCCAAAGTACGCGCGTCGACGGTGTGATCGTCATGGACGTGATTGAGGGGGGAAGCCCCGAGCGAGAGGGCATGCGAGGGTTGCGGGAATCCGCTCGGGGTATCATGTTGGGGGATGTCATCGTCGCTATAGACGAAGAGCCGGTGTTGAATGAGGATGACTTACTTAACGCGCTAGAGCATCACCGTGCGGGAGACGTGGTCACGGTAAGCACGCTGCGCGAGAATGAGAAGCGCAGCTACACAATCGAGCTGCAGGACTCTAACTCGCCAGCGCGATAAGCATCATCAGCTTCGGCCGGGCTTAGGCCCGGCAAGCCCTTTTCTTAGCGTGCAGCCAATGCCGCGCGGCGATTAGCTACTGCAGAGCGCACCTGATCCGGGGCGGTGCCGCCGATGTGATTGCGCGACTGCACAGATCCCTCAAGCGTCAATACATTGAAGACATCGTCGTCGATCTCTTCGGAAAACTTCTGTAACTCGTCGAGTGTGAATTCGCTAAGATCCTTCTTCTGCGCAATGCCATAGGCCACAGACTTACCCACAATCTCGTGTGCGTCGCGAAAGGCGATGCCCTTGCGCACTAGATAGTCCGCAAGATCAGTGGCGGTCGCGTAGCCCTTGCTGGCCGCCCGATAGAGATTTTCCTTCTTCGGCTTGATCGCGGGCAGCATATCCGCATAAGCCTTGAGGCAATCACGCAGGGTATCGATTATGTCAAACAAGGGCTCCTTGTCTTCTTGATTGTCCTTGTTATAGGCCAGAGGCTGGGACTTCATCAGGGTTAACAGGGACACTAGATGACCAGTCACGCGACCCGTCTTGCCACGGACCAGTTCCGGCACATCGGGATTCTTCTTCTGGGGCATGATTGAGGAGCCGGTGCAGAAGCGATCGGGCAACTCGACGAAGTCAAACTGGGCCGAGGTCCATAGCACTAATTCCTCAGAGAAGCGTGAGAGATGGGTCATGATCAGGCTGCCGGCGGCTGCGAGCTCGATCGCGAAGTCGCGATCGCTCACGGAGTCCAGCGAGTTGCGTGTTGGGCCATCGAAGCCTAGCAGCTGCGCCGTGTATTCTCTCTCAATTGGGTAGCTGGTGCCGGCCAACGCGGCGGCCCCTAGTGGGCAGGCATTCAGGCGAGTGCGACAGTCTTGCAGGCGGCTAAAGTCGCGCTCCAGCATTTCGAACCAGGCCATCATATGGTGGCCGAAGGTAATGGGCTGCGCAGTTTGCAGGTGCGTAAAGCCAGGCATGATGGTATCTGCCTCGCGTTCAGCGAGGTCGAGTAAGGCCTCCTGCAAGCGCGTGAGGGTGCCGCATAGTGAATCGATCTCGTCGCGCACATAGAGGCGAATGTCAGTGGCAACCTGATCATTACGTGAGCGACCGGTATGGAGCTTCTTACCCGTCATGCCGATGCGCTTGGTCAGCTCGGCCTCGATATTCATGTGAACGTCTTCTAGTGCGACGGACCATTCGAAACGACCGGCCACGATGTCTTCTCTAATCGTTTCGAGGCCAGCCACGATGGCTTGGACTTCCTCGTCGCTCAGTATGCCGACTTTGCCTAGCATGCTGGCATGGGCGACGGAGCCATTGATGTCATGGTGGTAGAGCCGCTTATCGAAATTGACTGATGCGGTGAAACGCTCCACGAAGGCATCGGTGGGTTCGCTGAAACGTCCGCCCCAGGGTTTGATGGCAGCGGGTGTCTTATCGCTCATAGTGGCTCTCTCGTTGTTGCGTCTGGCTATTCAGGGCCGGCGATTATAGCAATATATTCGAGCGCCCTTATACAGTTGTCCCTTCAGGCTGCCTCGAGCAGGAAATCTTAGTCCGTTTCACGTAGAATTCGCGCCACAATACTAGTAACGCAAGAGACTCAATATGCCAGTCGAATTAATCCGTATCGCAACACGTCAAAGCCCATTAGCCCTTTGGCAGGCAGAGTTCGTCAAGGCGGAAATACTAAGCCGTCATCCCGATATCACTATCGAGCTTGTGGGCATGACAACCAAGGGCGATATCTTTTTAGACTCTCCTCTAGCGAAAATTGGCGGCAAGGCCCTATTCGTCAAGGAGTTGGAAGTCGCAATGTTGGAGAACCGTGCCGATATCGCCGTGCATTCTATGAAGGATGTGCCTATGGAGTTCCCGGATGGACTCGGACTCGTGGTGATCTGCGAGCGCGAAGACCCGACCGATGCCTTCGTTTCAAACCTCTATGGCAGTGTCGATGAATTGCCTCGCGGCGCACGCGTTGGGACCTCTAGTCTCAGGCGCCAATGTCAGCTTCGTAGTTTGCGTCCAGACTTGGAGATTGGTGACTTGCGTGGCAATGTTGGCACACGCCTTTCTAAATTGGATCGCGGTGAATTTGATGCAATTATTCTGGCTACGGCGGGACTGCTGCGCCTCAAGCTTAACTCCCGTATTCAGCAGCGCATGAGTCCTCTTGTGTCCTTGCCCGCGGGCGGCCAAGGGGCCGTTGGCATAGAGTGTCGCAAGGCCGATTCGGACTTGATTGCCCTCCTACAAGAGCTTCACCATGCCGATACTGCGGATCGCGTGGTTGCCGAGCGCGCTGTGAATACGCGTCTGAACGGGGGCTGCCAGGTGCCTATTGCCTGCTACGCAGAGTTGGAAGGAGATCAATTATACCTGCGTGCCCTAGTGGGTGAGCCGGACGGTAAGCGTCTATTGCGCAGCGAAATGCGGGGTGCACGAGCCGACGCAGAACAACTCGGTATTGCGGTGGCGGAGAACCTGCTTGCTCAAGGTGCCGACGAAATTCTTAAAGCCCTCATTGAGTGAACACTATGAGCGATAATGACAGCTTATCGCCTGATGACTCAGCGCTTCCTTTAAAAGCCCTGAATGTATTGCTCACTCGCCCTGCATTACAGGCCGTAAAACTAAGAAAACGCATAGAAGCTCTAGGGGGCGGGGTGCTCAGCCTGCCTCTTCTAGAAATAGACCCCATTCTGGACAAGCCAAGCATCGAGCGCGTGAAGACAAAGATAATGGGGCTGGATCAATACGAGGCTGCCCTGTTTATCAGCACTAATGCTGCTAGCCTAGGCATGAAGTGGATTAGCCAGTATTGGCCACAATTGCCAGTGGGCTTAGAGGCTTACGCCGTTGGTCCAAGCACGGCCGAAATTCTGCAGCAATTCCCGTGGCCAGTGCATTTCTCAAGCACTGGCGTCACAAGCGAACATCTTCTTGAACTTCCGGGTTTGCAGGGCATTTCAGGCAAGCGCGTGGCATTGTTTCGTGGCCAAGGTGGTCGTGAACTTTTAGCGGAAACTTTGCGAGAGCGAGGTGCGCGTGTGGATTATATAGAACTCTACCAGCGCAGGGTGCCTATCTACGATCGCGTGGAAACCCTTGCGCAGCTGCGCAGCAATCGCATCAATATAGTCGTGACTACGAGCTTTCAAATTCTAGACAGTTTTCTTCAATTGCTGGGTTTGCGCGTTGTGAATAGTAGCACTGGTCAAGAGTCGCAGGACAAGCCAGATACGGCTCTGCTAAGCTTGCTGCAGTCGCTCTGCTTAGTGGTGCCCTCACGGCGTCTCCAGGATGTCGCGATAGCGGCGGGTTTCAGTCGAGTAATAGAGGCCAGCGGCGCGGACGACGAATCGATTCTCGACAGTCTCGCTCGCAGTCGTGTGTATGTGGAGGATCTGTGACAGACGCTAATGAGCCACATTCGAATGTAGAAGCAAACGGCAATGGTGTGCGTGGTGATACATCGAAAGTGCTGGAAGAGTTAAGTAAGAGCAACTCTGCAAAAGTGCGCCCTCGACGCAGCGGTCTGCGCCGATTTCTTGTCGTTGTTCTACTATTAGTCCCCGTGCTCGTCGCAATCTTGTTCCTGCTTTTTGAACAATCTCGTACCGACGCGATTTTAGCCGAACTGCTGAGCAAAGACGCCACGCTTGAAGAGGCGCTCGCCAACGTCCAGACCTCCCTGCCAACACCACCGCCTGTTGCCCCGCCTGCACAATTGGAGCTGCCTGATAACCTTGCCGATACCCGCATGCTAGATGAGCTAAGCGCAAGCTTAGACGCGCGTATCAACGCCTTAGCACGCAACGCCGCCAACATGCAGGAGCGCCTGGGTGCCTTGCCGCAAGCGCGTGAGAACGCAGACTGGATGTGGACGGAGGCAGAGTATCTGCTGCGCCTAGCCAATCAAAAATTACAGCTAGAAGGTGATGGGGACTCAGCTCTACTAATCCTCAGTGCCGTTGATGAAATGCTGCGCGACTCCGGCGAGATCTCCGTGCTTGGCGTTCGCGACATGCTCGGCAGTGAAATGCTTGCATTGCGCAATATGGATTATGTCGACGTGAGTGGCATCTACGTGCGAATCAATAATCTCATGCCAATGATCGAACAGCTATCACTACGCGATGCTATGGTCGAGAACTATAATTCGCAGTTGGCGCAGACGCGTGATGAGATCGCGCAAAGTGATGCGGGCATGGTGGATAAAGGCTTAGCGATGCTGCAATCTATATTCGTGTGGCAGGATTGGGATGTGGAACCCGAAGCGCTCCTGCCACCGCCACAGGAAGCCGTATTGAAACAGAACCTACGCTTAATGTTAGAGCAGGCGCAATTGTCGCTCTTGATGGCTGAACCACAGGTATATGAGGACAGTGTCGCAAAGGGCGTGCAATGGATTGATCGCTACTTTGCGATCGATACCGGGGCTGGTCGCACTCTAAAAGAAGAGTTAGGGGATCTTGTCGAGGCTAAGATCACTGCGAATCGTCCCAATATCTCTGGGTCTTTAGAGTTACTGAGACAGGTAGACGCCGGTCGCAATAAAACGCTTACGACCGATGACCTATAAGCATGATTAAACTTTTTATCTATACCTTGTTCGCAATCGTCACCGGCTTGCTAGCGACAATTTTTCTCGCGCGTGAGCCTGGCTATCTACTAATATCTTTTGCTGGTAACTCATTCGAGACGAGCCTCTTTGCGTTGTTCGTCGCCATCATTGCGCTTCTAATATTACTACGCCTACTCATACTGATTATCGACTGGATTAATCCGCTGCGTCTTTTTAGTGCGGGGCGCAGGTGGACCCGATCTCGTGCAGAACGCCAAGGAAAGGTGACGCCTGTTACTGAGCAAAAGCTGCGCGACAAACTATATGACGAATTGGCGGCGCAATTAGTGGCAAAGGGCGGGGCTACACTTACTCTCACCGAGCTGTGTAAATTTTGGAAGAAGCGTAAAAAGTCTTTCACAGCAGATGAAATATTAATCAGCCTCTATGTCGATGTGTTAGTGCGTTGCGATGGGCTAAGTGAAGCGCAGAAGGTGTTGGAAGATGCGCTGCAAGTTCTCGCCAGTGACATCCTAGTGCGTCAATACAGTTTGTTAAGTTTACGACTCAACGACGCCAGCGCAATGCAGCAATTGCAGAAAGCGGAAAGTTGGTTAGGGGTTCGTCCAAAGGACGCACAGTTGCTTTTAGCGCTTGGGCGGATATCACTACGTAATCGGTTGTGGGGAAAGGCGCGGCAATATTTCGAACATAGCCTGCGTGAGCAGGCGAGTACGGAAGTGTTTGCCGAGTTAGCGCGATTGCTTCACAGCTTAAACGAGCCAAAGCGCAGTGCACAATTCTTGGCCAAAGAAACGCAGCTGATCAGTAAATCATTACCGAGTTTCCCTCAGCCCTAGTTGATCAATCGCTGATCCCAAGCTCTTCCCAGATTTCATCGACACGTTTCTTCACGCTGTCACTCATGGTGATTGGTGTGCCCCATTCGCGTGTTGTCTCGCCGGGCCACTTGCTAGTCGCATCCATGCCCATCTTTGAACCGAGCCCGGATACTGGCGAGGCGAAGTCGAGGTAGTCGATCGGTGTGTTTTCTATCAGCACAGTATCCCTTGCTGGATCCATGCGAGTTGTCATTGCCCAAATCACGTCATTCCAATCACGACAGTTCACATCCTCATCCACGATTATCACAAATTTCGTGTACATGAACTGCCGAAGAAAGGACCAGGCGCCCATCATGATGCGTTTAGCATGCCCAGGATATTGCTTCTTAATGCTAATGATCGCCATGCGATAGGAGCAACCTTCCGGGGGAAGATAGAAGTCGACGATCTCTGGGTACTGTTTCTGAATGAGTGGAATGAATACTTCATTTAACGCTACGCCAAGCATTGCGGGTTCGTCGGGTGGTCGCCCCGTATAGGTACTGTGATAAATCGGGTCTTTGCGATGGGTCATCTTCTTTACCGTGAACACGGGGAAGCGTTCCACCTCATTGTAATAACCAGTGTGGTCGCCATAGGGACCCTCTTCGGCCATCTCGCCAGGCTCGATGACGCCTTCAAGTACATATTCAGCGCTCGCGGGGACCTGTAGATCATTCGTTATACATTTGATCACTTGAGTTTTTGAGCCGCGCAATAAGCCTGCAAAGGCATATTCGGAAAGAGTGTCGGGAATCGGTGTCACGGTGGCGAGTATTGTCGCCGGGTCAGCGCCAATCGCAATCGCAACAGGAAAGGGTTCGCCGGGGTGCTTGAGTTGCCAATCACGGAAATCGAGAGCGCCGCCGCGATGGGATAGCCAGCGCATAATGAGCTTGTTAGGGCCGAGCAGTTGCATACGATAGATGCCGAGGTTCTGGCGCTCTTTGTCAGGACCTTTAGTAATGACCAGTGGCCATGTGACTAGTGGTGCAGCGTCTCCCGGCCAGCAAGTTTGTATCGGCAGTTTACGCAAGTCGATGTCGGCCTCGTCGATGATGACTTCTCGACAGGGAGCATTCTTTTTGACTTCGGGAGAAATATTGAGCACTTGCTTGTATGCGGGCAGGTTCTGCCACAGTTCTTTCCAGCCTTTGGGTGGCGTGGGTTCCTTGAGGAATGCGAGCAAGTGGCCTACATCGCGAAGACCTTCTAAATCTTTCTGCCCCATAGCCAAGGCCACACGGCGTGGGTGGCCGAATAGATTGGCAAGCATGGGAGTAGTGGAGCCTTTCAGGTTTTCGAATAGCAGAGCAGGGCCACCGGCACGTAGAGTGCGGTCGCTGATCTCGGTCACTTCAAGGTGGGGATCCACTTCCACAGTGATTCGTTTTAGATCGCCTTCCTTCTCGAGAAGTGCGATGAATTCACGCAGGTCTTTGCACGGCATGGGTCAAGCTCCGCAGGGTGGGGACCATTGATTCTTGCACTTGGCGAGAACTTGCGCACTCGCCAAGTGCAGGCAACGCTTATTTGCGTTTCATCGAATTGAAGAATTCGTCGTTGGTCTTCGTGTCCTTGAGCTTGTCGAGGATGAATTCTGTTGCTTGAACGTCTTCCATGGAGCTGAGAATTTTACGCAGAATCCACATGCGCTGTAGCTCCTCTTCAGTGGTCAACAGTTCTTCGCGACGCGTGCCGGAACGGCGCACATTGATAGCAGGATAGATGCGTTTCTCGGCGATCTTGCGGTCAAGATGCAGCTCCATGTTACCGGTACCCTTGAACTCTTCGTAGATCACCTCGTCCATCTTCGAGCCGGTCTCTACGAGGGCTGTGGCGATGATCGTAAGGCTGCCGCCTTCTTCAAGATTACGTGCTGCACCGAAGAAACGCTTTGGACGCTCAAGTGCGTGTGCATCCACACCGCCAGTCAATACTTTGCCGGATGAGGGCACGATGGTGTTATATGCTCTGGCTAGACGAGTGATCGAGTCAAGCAGAATTACAACATCTTCTTTATGCTCGACGAGGCGCTTGGCCTTCTCGATGACCATCTCGGCCACTTGTACGTGACGAGCAGGTGGTTCGTCAAAAGTACTCGCAACCACTTCGCCGCGCACGGAGCGCTGCATCTCGGTTACTTCCTCTGGACGCTCGTCGATGAGAAGTACGATGAGGCGACACTCGGGATTATTCTTGGCGATCGATTGCGCGATGTTCTGCAGAATAAATGTCTTACCCGCCTTAGGAGGGGAGACGATCAAGCCACGCTGACCTTTTCCGATTGGCGCACACAAATCGATAGTGCGCGCACTCAAATCCTCGGTGCTGCCGTTGCCAATCTGCAGATGCAAGCGCTCGGTTGGGAACAGAGGAGTGAGGTTTTCGAAGAGGATTTTTTGCTTGGAATTTTCGGGCTTTGAGAAGTTTACTTCGGAGATCTTCAGCAGGGCGAAGTAGCGCTCGCCGTCCTTTGGGGGTCTAATCTTCCCTTCGATCGTGTCACCGGTACGCAAGTTAAAACGGCGAATCTGACTGGGGGAAACATAGATATCATCTGGGCCCGCGAGGTATGAGGAGTCGGCGGATCTTAGGAAGCCGAATCCATCCTGGAGGATCTCAAGCACGCCGTCGCCGGAGATGTCTTCTCCGTTTTTAGCGTGTTTTTTCAGGATTGCGAAGATGATGTCTTGTTTGCGAGTTCTCGAGAGATTTTCGAGACCCATTTCTAGGGCCATGTTCAAGAGTTCTGCTATGGGTTGTTTCTTTAAGTCAGTTAGATTCATGATGATTTAATACGTAGGTTTGTGAGGTAAGGACAAACTTAGACCACCCGCATAGCGCGACGCCAATGAGTCGGCATATAGGTCTGAGAGCTTGTTAGGATTTTAAACAGAGTGGTTTGGCTGTTTTCTTAAAGTGTATTAGTTTAAAGGTTTTTGTTTAAAACGTAGTTCTGGAGCAGTGTAGATAAGAGATAAGGTCGTCAGTCGAACGGGACGATGGACGCAATATAGAACGTGTAAAACGTGCTGTCCAGAAAAATTTTGTCTTTATTTGTGACGTTCAGTGGCACTAACGGGGGCTTTGTCTCGCGTCGAAGGGATGCTTTTTGGATTCAAAAACGAGGCTGACCTGATGATTTATGTCAGGACAGCCGCTGTTCGAGGTTCCTTAGATCAGATTACACTGTCGATAAATGCTGCCAATTGTGTGCGAGAAAGCGCGCCTACCTTCGTGCCTGCCACTTCGCCATCCTTGAAAATGATCAAGGTGGGAATGCCGCGAACGCCGTATTTAGGGGCTGTTTCAATATTTGAATCGATATTCAGCTTGGCGATAGTGAGTTTACCGCCATACTCTTCAGCCAACTCTTCGAGGACCGGTGCAATCATTTTGCATGGACCGCACCACTCTGCCCAGAAATCCACTAGCACGGGGCCAGGGGCCTTCAATACATCTTGTTCGAAGCTGGCGTCGGAGATTTGAACGATATTGTCGCTCATAAAGTCATTCCTTCTATATTAAATAACGGGTGTCCGTTGAGGTCGGCACGATAAGACTATGATAAGGCCTGATTTGCTGGTTTCAAGTGTGAATTTGAAAGCTGCCACGAAAACAGCTTAAGACTTGAGTAGCAAAGCGACCTTTTTTGCAAAATACGTCAGAATCGCGTCTGCTCCCGCCCGCTTGATGCAGGTTAGGGATTCGAGCGCTACCGCGGACTCGTCTAGCCAGCCATTGCGCGCGGCAGCCATATGCATCGCGTATTCACCGCTGACTTGATAGACCAAGGTAGGTGCCCCAAACTCGTCCTTAACGCGGCGTACGATGTCCAAATAGGGCATGCCTGGTTTAACCATGACCATATCGGCACCTTCGGCGAGATCCAGAGCTACCTCATGAAGAGCTTCGTCCGAATTGCAGACGTCCATCTGATAGGTGTGTTTGTTGCCCTTGCCTAAGTTGCCGCTGGAGCCCACGGCATCACGGAATGGGCCGTAATAGCTTGAGGCGAATTTCGCCGAATAAGCCAAAATTCGCGTATGGATATAGCCTGCCTGCTCAAATGCCTCCCGAATAGCGCCGATACGCCCGTCCATCATATCTGATGGGGCCACGATGTCGGCGCCGGCTTGCGCGTGGGACAGGGCTTGTTTGATGAGCGCTGCTACGGTGATATCGTTCACGACATAGCCCTGCTCGTCGATAATCCCGTCCTGACCATGGGTTGTATAAGGGTCCAATGCTACATCCGTGATGATGCCTAGGTCCGGGAAGGCTTGTTTCAAGCTGCGCACGGCGCGCTGTACTAAGCCTTCTGGGTTCCAAGCCTCATGCCCCTCGAGGGATTTGGTGTCTGCATGCGGAGAAGGGAATAAGGCGATTGCTGGGATATCTAAAGCCACCAATTCAGCAACTTCTTTTAACAGTTCGTCGATACTAAGCCTGTAAATATCGGGCATAGAGGGGATTTCTTGACGCTGACGGCTGCCTTCCACAATAAACATCGGGAAAATCAGGTCATCGGTGCTCAAGCGATTCTCGCGCATCAGGCGGCGACTGAATTCGTCACGGCGCATTCGCCGCATACGCGTGGCGGGGAATAGGCGAGAAGCCTTGTTGGGGAGCTTTGTGGTATCGTTTGGCACTTTTAAGTTCTCAATCTGTCGGTGGAAATTTAATGCGTTATAGCATACCAAGTGCTGATAGCAAGAATAAACTGTTAGCGGTGTAACCTACTGCCCTGATGGCGAGTCCACTGATTAAGTAATATGGCAAAGAGATAAACATGAGCAAATTGAAAATTATATTGGTGGCAGTTTTTGTCGCCGCCCTTGCAGCGTATTTCACTTTCGATCTAGGCCGCTTTCTTACGCTGAGTTATGTGCAATCGCAATTGAGTGCGATCCAGACTTATGCCGACCAGAACTTCCTAAGCGCGGCTGCAATTTATTTTCTAGCCTATGTTGCGATCACCTCGCTCTCGATTCCTGGCGCGGCAGTGGTGACTTTGGTGGGTGGCGCCATTTTCGGATTGGGGTGGGGTACTCTGCTCGTCTCCTTCGCAAGCACCATCGGGGCAACGTTGGCGTTTCTGACTTCGCGTCTGTTACTGCGCGACTGGGTGCAGAGCCGCTTCGGCAACTCCTTAAAGGCCATTAACGCCGGGGTCGAGAAAGATGGCGCCTTCTATCTGTTCAGCCTGCGCATGGTGCCAGCATTCCCGTTTTTCCTTGTGAATCTTTTGATGGGGCTTACTCCTATCAAGATCGTAACCTATTTCTTTGTCTCGCAAATCGGGATGTTGCTAGGGACTGCGGTCTATGTGAACGCGGGATCTGAACTCGGGCAGATCGAATCGCTCTCCGGTCTAGTCAGTTTGCCAATCGTCTTGTCCTTTGTCCTTCTAGGCATATTGCCCTGGATTACCAAGGGCATACTCGGTTTCGTGCGCCGACAAAAAGTGCCCGTGAGTTTCGTAAAGCCCAAACATTTTGACGCCAATGTCGTAGTAATAGGCGCGGGCTCTGCTGGGTTGGTCTCCTCGATTATCGCTGCAGGCGCAAAGGCCAAGGTCATCCTTATTGAGAAGCACCGCATGGGCGGCGACTGTTTGAATACAGGCTGCGTGCCTAGCAAGGCGATCATTCGTAGTGCGCGAATCGCCGACTATATTAAACGTGCCGCAGAATTCGGCATTGACGGCGCTAAGGGTCAGGTTAATTTTCCTAAGGTGATGGAGCGTATACAGTCTGTTGTGAAGGCAATCGAACCTCATGATTCTGTTGAGCGCTATACCTCCCTCGGAGTGGAGTGCGTCGCGGGAGAGGCGATGATTACCTCTCCTTGGACGGTGCAGGTAGGCGCGCGCACGATTACAACTCGCTCGATCGTATTGGCCACTGGCGCACGGCCCTTCGTGCCGCCAATACCCGGTCTAGATCAAGTGGATTATCTTACCTCTGATTCACTATGGGACCTGCGCGAACTCCCAAAGCGACTACTAGTATTGGGGGCCGGACCGATCGGCTGCGAACTCGCGCAAAGTTTCGCGCGCCTGGGCGCAGAGGTCACCGTGGTGGATCAGGCACCGCGCATAATGCCACGCGAAGACGAGGACGTTGCCGAGCTGGTGATGGAACGCTTTACGCGTGAAGGAGTGCGAGTTTTAACAGGGTATAAGGCGGATTCTTTCGAGCGCGACGAGCAAGGCGGCGTGCTGCATGTACAAGGCAAGGAAGAACGTATGGCGCTTCCCTTCGACAAAGTATTAATCGCCATTGGACGTAAAGCCAATGTGGAGGGGTTTGGTCTCGAGGCACTTAAGTTGCCACTGTCGCAGCGCGGCACTATTGAAGTGAATGAATACCTGCAGACTATCTACCCAAATATATTCGCCTGCGGCGACGTGGCAGGACCTTACCAGTTCACACACATGGCCTCTTACCAGGCATGGTTCGCTGTTTTGAACGCGATGCTGGGCGGCCTGAAGAAATTCCGTATTAACTATAAAGTCGTTCCTTGGGCGACATTCACGGATCCAGAGGTTGCGCGAGTGGGCTTGAGTGAGCAGGAAGCGAAAGAGCAAGAGATTAAATACGACCTAACGCGTTATGGCATAGATGATCTGGATCGTGCGATTGCCGATGGCGAGGCGCATGGTTTCGTTAAGGTCTTAACAGCGCCGGGCAGTGATCGTATTCTTGGTGCGACAATCGTCGGCTACCACGCCGGTGAATTGCTCACTGAGTTCGTGCTGGCGATGACTCACGGTTTAGGCTTGAAGAAGATCGCGGCGACTACCCACATCTACCCGACGCTGTCGGAAGCTAATCGCTTCACCGCGAATGCGTGGCGCAGCGCGCGCATTCCAACCAAACTATTGCCTTGGGCCGAGCGCTTCTTTCGCTGGCGTAGGGGTTAGTCTGGATATGGACGTTATTGTTTGCGGAAGGCTTGGAACAGGCAAAGGCTGATGAGGCCGATAAAGCCAAGCATGGAGAGTTCTGCAATTGAGAGTAGGCCGAGGAAGCGCCAAGATACTTCTGCACAGTTGCCGTCGCCCTTAAGCAGGAAGTTGAGCATATCCATGAACGGAAAGTTGTCCATTATGTAGCTCAGGCCAGGGCCGCAGGCGGGGACTAAATCTGCGGGCAGGTGTTGTAGCCAGATCTGACGGCCCGCAAAATACGCCCCCGCAACACACATCGCAGCAGCCGCTAAAGCATAGTTTTTCACAAGCTTCTCGGAAGGGTTGTGTATAGCCGAGGCTAGGCAAAACAAACCAACTAATATCACGAAAACTCGCTGCGTTATACACAGTCCGCAGGGCTGCAGCAGCATTACATGTTCCATATACAGGGCGACACCGATGATGGAGGTGCAGGCCAAGAAAATCATGAAATTGAGCTTGCGGGTGCGAGGGATTAATACGCCGAGAGAATTTGCCATCGTTTAACTCACTGCCACTGCGGGCTTAACTGTATGAATTGTCTATGTATGTAGAGCCGTGCTTAGGGCGCTCTTGTGCATTCCGCCCCATTTTAAACAAAATTGTGCCGATGTATACGGTGTGATTAACTATGAACGCCGAGTGTGCGCGCTCAGTTAATCGTCGCTTGTGCCGATATATGGCATACTGAACCTGCATAAGTACAAAGGGTTATCATTATGTTAAAAAATATCTCGTCGCTACTTGGGCTGCTTAGCCTCTTAAGTGCTGCTGCGCTTACATCTCAGGTGATGGCCTCCTCAGCGCCGGCGGCCCCTGGCAGCAATAGCGAGTTCCCCTATGTTGAGCTAAGCCCTAGCTTCGTCACCAATTACGATGGTGGTGGTCGACTGCGTTATCTCAAGGTCGACGTCACTGTTCGCACCAAGCGCCCTGCGGACGAAATGCTTAGGCATCACATGCCCTATATCCGCAGTAAACTGATCGAGCTGTTTGCTAGTCAGTTAGAAGAGAACTTGACCTCTACGCAGGGCAAAGAGCACCTGCGAGAAGAGGCGCTCGACTCGATTCGCGCTTCGCTAGACTATGTCGAGGGCGGTGGCTCTGCAGATGTCCTCGAGGTCTTCTTCACGTCTTATGTGATTCAGCAATAGCATTGAATTGACGCAGGAACTCATCGAAACCGATCTCATCACTCGCCTCAATCTCGGCCTGTTTCACAACGGAAAGGCGGCTTGCCTCTTGAAACTCACGCAGCCGTTCTGGTGACAATTTCTGTGCGCGGAAATGAGCGGCCGTAGCCGCTGCCTGCGACATTGTAAAGCTGCAGAATGGTTTTCCAGACTCTCGCATCGCCGCAAGCAGACGGGCCGAAGGAGTCAGCGCTGGATCTGCGATTTTGGCCTGCTGAGCTGCACAAGCTGTCGTATAGGCATCGGTGTTATGAACATCATCAAGCATGGTGGCGGCATGAGTAATATCGACCATTAACTCGTGCGCCCAAACAGAGAAAGCCACTGGCTCGCCATCGCGCCCTAACATCAAATCGGGGGCTCTGCCTTCATTAACCACGCGAGAAAGATTCTCTTCGATCTCTGCATAACTGGCTTGTGTGCACTCGGGACTTGGTGCGAGCAGGCAATAGATCAAGAAGGAATCGAGGAAACGAATCTGCTCGGCATCGAGCCCATTGGGCAGGAAGGGGTTCAGATCGAGGATGCGCACTTCGATATATTGAATGCCGCTTTCTCGCAACAACGTCAACGGACGTTCGCCGGATTGGCCTACGCGTTTCGGACGAATGGTGCCATAGAACTCATTTTCTAACTGCAATAGATTGGTGTTGATCTGCAGGTAGCGACCATCCTCCTTCATGCCGATTTTCTGGTAAGGGGCATAAGGCGTGGACATTGCTTCCTGTAGGCTATCGAGATAATTGTCGAGCTTGTTATAGCAGACAAACAAGGACTTCTGTGCCTCGCTCTTATAGCCTAGATTGCCCATGCGCAGGGCGGTAGCGTGGGGCTTATAGAGAGTGTATTCGTCGAAACTTTCCAGCTCGTGCGGGTGTCCTTGGGTGAAACATTTAGACACGGCGGGCGAGGCCCCGAAGAAATAAGGCAGTAACCAAGAGTTGCGATGGAAGTTGCGAATCAGGTGCAGGTATTGCTGGGTTTGAAAATCTTGTAGTGCTAAAGGTGAGCGCTTAATTCTCTGATAGTCTGGCCAGAAATTCTCCGGCATCGAGAAGTTGTAATGAATGCCGGAAATAGTCTGCATGGCACGCCCGTATCGATGCCCAAGGCCTTCCCGGTAGAGAGTCTTTAGTTTGCCGATGTTGGAGTCGCCGTAGAGTGCAAGGGGAATTTCCTCGTCGTTTTCCATCAGGCAAGGCATGCTCGACACCCATAGGCGTTCGTCCTTGGGCAACACGCTAAAGGTGTAGATATGCAGGTCATTGAGGAAGTCGAGCGTCTCGGCGATGCTGCCGTTCACTGGCGTTATTAGCTCGAGTAGGGCTTCTGAATAGTCCGTAGTAATATGCGGATGAGTGAGTGTCGAACCCAAGCAGGCAGGATGTGGTGTCTGCGCTAAGTGGCCGTCATTTGTGACGCGCAAGCTCTCTTTCTCGATCCCTCTGTGGATCTGTCCCCACTCGGTGCGAAACTCTTGGAGTTCGAACCGGCGTAAACTTATCTCTAGTGACTTAGTCAAGCTGCATCCTCTGTGTTCTTAGCATGCTCAAAGAACAGGGGCTAGGAGACTTGTCGTGTTGTTTTTTTTCGAGCGGCGATTATGCCAAATAAAGTGAACCTCGGCCATGAACTCTGTCATTACTCAATGACAAGAGAGTGCTACTCCGCGTAATGTTTCATTTGCGTTCGTAAGCGACGATCTTTTTTGTCTGGTTTGGCGATGGGTTGCTGCAGTTGCGCGTGCATTCGCCGCTGTTCTGCTAGCTGGGTCCGTTTCTCGATACTCTCTGTCGTCTCCTCATAGAGCAGAGCTGCTTCGGGGGCGCCACGTCTGTGCTCGGAAAGGCCTTTGACGACTATAGTGCGTTCATCCCACCCTTGGCGCACCTCAAGCTGCATGCCCAAGTTGACGTCTCGCCCTGGCTTTAGTTTATTGCCTGCGCTCTGCACCTTGCCGGTCTCTACGGCCTGCTTCGCAATTGCACGGGTCTTGAATAAGCGTGCCGCCCACAGCCATTTGTCGAGCCTAATGACAGTGCTTGAGACATCGTTGTCTTTACTCATTTTCGGAGTCTAGTCCTGTCATGATGTCGGCAAAATCGTTTATTTGAATGAATCCCTCTTGTTGCGCAAGTGCCTGCCTTTGACTGTCAGGCTGAGCAATGGCGCGCAGGTGGCCGATGCCCTCGCTTTGGGCTCTGCGCAGTACGGGAAGGCTGTCGTCGATTAGTAGGGTGCGCTGGGGATCATAGTCAACCTCGTTGCGCAGTGCTGGCCAAAAACCGGGATTCTCTTTAGCTAAACGCAATGAATGGGAGCTGATGCGATGGTCAAAATGCTCGGCGATGCCGGTGTGCTGCATCTTCAATTCAAGGCTATGGGGGTGCGCATTGGTGACTAGGACGACCTTCTTAGCGCTACGGCGCAGTTGCTGCACAAAGGCTATGGCATTCGGGCGTAACGCAATCTTGTGGCGCACCTCGTGCTTTAGCGCCTTAATATCCATCGCCAAAGTTTTCGACCAGAAGTCCATGCAATACCAGTCCAAGGTGCCTTTGACGCTCGCGTAGCGGCTCATAAGGAATGCGGAGGCCTCCTGCGGATTAAGGCGATTTAATTCGCCATAGCGGGTAGGGACGAACTCCTCCCAAAAATAGTTATCGAAGTGCAGGTCGAGAACCGTTCCATCCATGTCGAACAGAACAGTGTCGATCTGCATCCAATTCAATGTTGTCATTGCTGATCCATTCAATACTCGTCTAAGCCCTCAGTGAACTCGATATAAACCCCGGAAGGGTCTGTGATGAAGGCTATTTTCAAGCCTATCGCGGGAATGTCTCTATAGGCCACGTCGAAGGCTATGCCCCTCGCTTCTAGTAATTTACAGAAGGCCTCTAAGTCGTCCACTTCGAAGCCAATGTGGTCGATCGATCGACCCTTAGTAGGAAGGCGTTCCTCGCTTGTATTGCCGAAGCTCAAGTTCATGCCGGGCACATTCGTGGTGGAGTCGATGCTGCCACGTGGTCGCACTTCTATGCCGAACAGTGTCGAGTACCATTGCAATAGACTTTCGTAGTCTGAGGTATAGAAATGGATGTGATAGGGCGAAATTTCAAGGTCTAGCATTTGATCTTCTTGCAGTTCTACGTAGACATCATCCGGCATCATTACGTAGGCGTTACGTTGCCCCTCAGCACCGATGAACTCACGGCCTACTGGAAGTCCCTCGGCACGCCACTTCGCGAGGAAGGTTGCGATGTTGCGCACCTTAAAGCCGAAATGATCCATCACCGAGCCTTGTGAGCCGCCAGTAGGGACGCGTTCGGTAAGAATAACCGCCATGTTGGGCATGCGCACTGCGGTCAAGGGGCCTTTTTGCACGACGGTGCCGCCGAAATGCTCGACCCATAAGCGTTTATGCAATTCGATATCGCTGACATTCAGGTGCACATGGCCATAGGTCAGCCCTGCTTCGTTCGGAACCGCCAACTGTGCCTGGGCAGTGCCCATAGTGAGCAGGATTAGAATAAGCCCGGTAATTACGCGCATGATGATTCTCCGTGTTATTTTTATTGTGATAATAGTGCTGCGCAGTGACTAGCGCCGCCGTTAGGGCAGTGCACAGGCAGGTGCGTGAAACATGCTAGCATTTGCTCTAAGCCCGCGTCGATTAACCTATTGGACGTGCTCTGCACTCCCCCGCGCGGCTATTCAGGAGCTTACGGATGCTTGAGAACACCGAGTTAATCAATACGATCAACGATATAGCGACTCTCGCGGGTCACGAGATCATGGCAGTCTATACAAACGCGGGTAGCATTGCAGTGCGCAACAAAGAAGATGACTCGCCGCTGACCGAGGCTGACACCCGAGCGAATGATCTTATCTGCACTGCGCTGCAACAGCTTACGCCCGGTATTCCCATATTGTCCGAAGAAACCACCCTCACTCCGTTCGCACAACGCCAGCATTGGCAGGAATACTGGATCATCGATCCCTTAGATGGCACTAAGGAGTTTATCGATAGAAATGGGGAGTTCACCGTCAACATTGCCCTCATTCGTAATGGTGCGCCAGTGTTGGGCGTGGTGCATGCGCCAGTATCGGGAACCAGTTGGTTCGGGGTTATTGGGCTTGGGGCGTGGAAGCGAGGCGAAAACTCGGCATTGGAGCACATCAAGACCCGCGCCTTCGAGGGCGAATTAATCCAGTCCACGATAAAGGTGGTGGCTAGCCGTCGCCATGGCTCGGTGGCACTCGAGTCTATGCTCGATCGCCTCGCCTCGCGGTTCGCGGCAGTGGAGATGCTCGTTGTCGGCAGTTCCTTAAAGTTTTGCATGCTCGCTGAGGGGAAGGCAGATTTCTACCCGCGGCTAGCTCCTACCAGTGAGTGGGACACAGCGGCAGCGCAGGCGGTGCTCGAAGCGGCTGGCGGCAAAGTTATGAAGACTGATTACACGACGCTGCGGTATAACGGCAAGGATGACATCCTCAACCCTCATTTTCTCGCTATTGGCGATGCGCGCCTCGATTGGCAGCGCGTGTTAGACGGGAAGGGAAATTAAGGCGTTATTGCGGCGGCGCGCTAAGGGAGAGCTCGGCGGTGAATAACATGCTGCGGTCACGGTCTTTGTTGGCCCAATTGAGAAGGGTCGTAGCGCTTTGCGACACGATGTCCGCGAATAGCAGCGCGCCGTTGACGGCAACGGTAATGGGCTTGGAGAAATCCACTTCCTCTGGGTTAAGCAGCAGGGTGAATTCATTGACATAGAAGGCCGTCACTTCGAAATGGTTGCCTTCGCGATACACCAGTAAGCGTCCCGGTTGACCTTCACTGCGCAGCCTATCGATGCGCAGCCAATGATTGCGATTATAGCGATCCGTCCTACTCGTTACCCACTGCACGTTATCTGGTAACGGGTCGCGCACGTTGTCACGCTTAAACTTCTCAATCCTCGGGCGCTGCTCGGGCATCCACTCGGTATTGTGGCCACCGTTGGGAATCATCGTAAAATCGAAGTCGGCACCGGCCTCACGCATCAGGTCGATATAGGGCTGCACTGCCTGCGCCGGATAGAGTCGGTCATTCTCTCCGTTGACGATAAACAGGCGCTTGCCTTTGAGGTTATCGAAGGACAGGGGGTAGCTTACACGCCCGCGTGGATTGCGCAGGACGCCGGGGTTGCCGATATAGGGTAGGAATGCTGCCCACTCGGTGGGTTGCATAAACGCGAAGAAATAGGAGCCAGTGCCGCCGTCGGACACGCCGGTGAGATAGACTCGGTTGTCATCGACATGATAGCGCTGTTTTACCAGCCTAAGAATGGCGGGCAGGTTGTCCGCTTGATTGTCGAACCACCAGAACGCATCGCTCCACGCAATTGGCAGCACAACGATCTTGTCGGCAGCAGCCAAGCTCTCATAGCCGTTGCGCCATGCGGGTTCACCCGGTTGAATCTTGGGGCGATTGATGCCGCCATGCAGATTGAACTCGACGGGATAGGCGCGGTTTGCTCTGTAGTCCTCGGGCACTAATAGAACGAAGGGGAAGCTTATGTCGTCGTCGCTGAGGCGAGACATTTCGATCAAACCGGTTGGTACATCGGCACTATAAGTAGGGCCGGCCTTGAGCCAGGCGTATAAAGTATCGACATCGTCTGTTGCAGCGGCGAGCGCTTGGGTAGCCTCGAGTTGCTCCACAGGGCCATCGGCACGCCAATAACGATCCAATAGCCCAACTGCGTCGCCGGATGGTGCCGCTGAGGACTGGCATTGTGGCAGCACGAGACTGCTGGCGATTAGAAGGGCCACAAAGGTAGTTTTCATGAGCAAGCATCATAAACTATGATGCACGCGCTTGACCAAACTTTCCTTTTTGGCTCATAGGTACTAGGATTTGTCCCTTAAAGGGAGTCTGGCGGCTTGCCTGCAGTGCAGTGCAAACGCCTCAACATAACAATAACTAAGGGTACCCGAGCCATGTTTGTAAAACAGATTCAACTAGCCATCTTGTTAGTGTCACTAGCCTGTGGGGCAGCCTTTGCACAAAATTTCGGTGTGACGGAGATTACCCGACTAGCGGAGGCTGGAGACGCCGAAGCTCAGAACAATCTGGCCGTGATGTATCACACCGGCCAAGGCGTGCCCCCTGACATCGCAACGGCGATCAAGTGGTACACATTAGCAGCCGAACAGGGCAGGGCGAACGCGCAACTGAATCTCGGCGTGCTCTATAACTTCGGTATGGGCGTGCCGCAGGATTTCGAGCAGGCAGCCTATTGGTTTCAATTGGCTGCAGCACAAGGCGAATTGATGGCGCAGATCAGTCTCGCCGCGTTGTATGTTAGCGGGCAGGGTGTGCAAACCAACTATACAGAGGCGGCCAGGTACTATGGGATGGCGGCCGATCAAGGCGATGTTGGTGCGCAGTTAACGCTTGCAGAGATGTATCTCAGTGGCCAGGGTGTTGATCAAGATTATGAGAGAGCCGCGCATTTTTATCGCTTGGCTGCTGATAAAGGTGAAGTTGCCGCGCAGTTCAGTATGGCTTTAATGTATAGAGACGGTTTTGGCGTCGAGCAAAATTACGAAGAAGCAGCTAACTATTATCGTATGGCTGCAGAGCAAGGGCATATCGCCGCGATGTTCAGCATGGCTGCGATGTATGAGACTGGCGAAGGCCTAGCGCAGAACTACGAAGAGGCTTTCCGTTGGTATCGCTTAGCAGCGGGACAAGGCCATCCGAGTTCTCAGAATAATTTGGGACTGATGTACGAGGCTGGTCAAGGCGTCACAGAGAACCAGGTACGTGCTTTCGCGTGGTTGAAGCTGGCCTCACAGTTAGCCACCGGGGAGGAGCGGGTGCGCTTTCAGCGCAACAAGGAACAAATAGAGGCGCTGATGACGGAGGCACAATTGCTAGAGGCTAGCGCGCTATCAGATCGTTGCTTGGAGTCTCGCTATCGGGAATGTGAATAGTTATTCAGGGGTTCCCTAGCTGCCGCAGTCCTTATATTTTGAATCGAGACATTTCTGGCTGAGGGCTTGCGCCTCTTCCACTTGCACTTCGGTCATTTGCTGAGCTATTTGATCACGATTCCTTACTGTGCGGCTGCGATGAAAAACTGTCGCAGTTTGTGCGGAAATGTCGCTCCACAGATACGCTGAAATAAAGTTCTGCGCTACCCCATAGCCTGCCGCATACATCTCGCCAATATTGTATTGCGCTTCCGAGTTGCCTTGTTTGGCGGCAGCGAGATAAAGGCTGCCTGCCTTCTCATAATCTTGAGGAATGCCTTCGCCGGCTATATACATGTCGGCAAGCCCGAACTGAGCGGAGACATTGCCGCTAGCAGCGGCTAATTGATACCATTTCGCCGCCTCGGCGTAATCGCGCTTTACACCCGTGCCGTTCACGAACATGGCGCCGTAATTGAATTGCCCGATCGGGTAGCCTAACTCGGCGGAGAATTTTAACCACTTCAGCGCATTGGGATAACTCTGTTCCAAGCCATAGCCGTATTTATACATCACCCCTAGATTATTCTGTGCGGCTACTGCCCCGGACTCTGCGGGTTCTATAAGCTCACTATCCTGAGCTTGTAGTTGTAACGACGTTAATAGAAGGCCGACTGATAGCACCCTAGTGAAAAGCAGTTGCATAATGATGTGATCTCTATAAATGCACGGTTCGGCATTGCCTGGACTGTGTAGTCGCTAGACAATCCTTGGAGGGCGCGCTGCCCTTATACAACAGGCGATTGGAGCCGCCGATACTGCCACAAAACCGTTGTTTTGGCACCTATTCAGTTATTCAGAGCTTCCCTAAATTACTGAGCTTGACGCGCTTTGCAGTGTGAGGGTCGTCTTCCGTTATGGTTTCAGGTAGTCTTTTTCACGGTGCCATCAAGACCGCGAATTTCAAAGCCGCCTGAGTGTGCAAAGGATTAATCGTTTGGACTCCCGTTATATCGTCTCAACACTATTGAGCTGCGCGTTCTTCATGGGACTCGTCGCGTGGGTTTCCTATCTAAAGACCCGCGGCGAGGTCAGCACTCGCGACGGTTATTTCCTCGCAGGACGAGGCCTTGGCGCAGTCTTTATCGCAGGTTCTATGCTACTGACGAATTTGTCAGCGGAACAATTGATAGGGCTCAATGGCTCCGCTTATGGTTTCAATATGAGCAGTATGGGCTGGGAGGTGACGGCAGCATTTGCGACGATTTGTATGGCTTTTATTTTCCTGCCACGTTATCTCGCAGGCGCTTTCACGACACTGCCGCAATTTCTCAGCAGCCGTTATGACGATGGCGTGCGGCGCATGACGGTCGTGCTGTTCATGGTGGGCTATGGTTTCGTCACCATTCCTTCTGTTCTTTACTCTGGCTCTATCGCAGTAATGCAATTATTCGACGTGCCCACCCTCTTTGGAATTAGTTATAGCCAAGCACTGTTACTCACCATTATCACTATAGGCTGTATTGGCGCTGTCTATGCCGTATTCGGAGGCCTTCGTGCCGTCGCGATATCCGACACCTTGAATGGTGTGGGTCTATTGATAGTCGGTGTTGCGGTACCAATACTTGGGCTTTCTGCTTTGGGCGATGGCAGCATCGGGGAAGGAATCAGGATTATTACTAGTAGCAACACTGAGAAACTGAATGCGATCGGCGCGCAGTCCGACCCTACCCCGTTTGGCACATTGTTTACGGGCATGATATTCGCCAATCTTTTCTACTGGTGTACTAATCAATACGTTATTCAAAGAACCCTCGCGGCGAGGAACCTAGCGGAGGGTCAGAAAGGCGTACTATTCTCTGGCTTCTTTAAAGTGCTAGTCCCTTTCATGATGATGATACCTGGTGTTATCGCATACCATCTTTACGGCGAAGGTTTAGCGACGATAGACCTAGCCTATCCTCGCTTGATTCGCGACGTGTTGCCTGTTTACGCCGCGGGCTTCTTCCTCGCCGTGTTGCTCGGTGCCGTGTTCAGCTCATTTAACTCACTACTCAATAGCGCCGCCACATTGTTCTGTCTTGATGTCTACGGGCCTTTCAAAAAAGACCAAGTTAGTGACGCGCAAATGGTCAAGGTTGCTAAACGAGCGAGTGTGGTGATTGCCATTTTCTCATTCATTGTAGCGCCGCTATTACAGTTCGCACCGGATGGGCTGTGGCAAATCATTAGGATATTCACTGGTTTCTACAATATTCCCGTTATCGCAATTGTCATCGTTGGGCTGTTTACAACCCGCGTTCCCGCACGCGGGGCGAAGGTCGCCATCGTGTTTCACGTGATAGCCTATGGTCTATTACAGTTCGTATTCAAGGATGTGATCGGCATTCACTTCCTTCACCTATATGCCATCTTGTTTATAATAGAAGTGCTCATAATGCTGAGCTTTGCACGAATCTCGCCTCGCACTGAGAAATGGAGTTATCAAGTTAATGCCAAGGTCGATCTGACGCCTTGGCGATATGCAAAACCCTGTGGCTTTACGCTGATGTCATGTGTCGTAGCGCTGTATCTATTGTTCTCGCCCATAGGTTTAGTGGGCGGGATTAGTGCCGCTTTCCTACCCATGATGAGTTTGATCGCCGCACTTAATCTAGTCGTGTGGGTTGTAGCTATTCGACGCGCGCACGCGCTAACATCTTTGCACTAGGAACACCTTTTTTACGAGAGCACTATGAGTAAGTCGAACCAACCGCGTTTGCGTTTTTTTGCACAGGCATCTAGCCAGCGCCATATCCCGTCGCAAGATCAATATTTGTATCGTGCGCCTAATGCGAAATTCAAGATTGCGATAATTGGCACTGGCACCATAGGCCAAGAGCATATGCGTGTGGCGACAGTTTTGGGACGCGCGCATGTTCATGGCATCTATGACCTTGAGTCCCATAGCCTAGATGCGGCGCAGGCCGAATACAGCCGTTATAGTGCAAGAGAGCTACGCCGCTACGACTCCCTAGAACAGGCTTGTCAGGACCCGGAAGTGGATGCGTTGTTTATCTGCACGCCGAATTTTACCCACTTCGAGGTACTGAAGACTGCCGTAAAGTCAGGCAAGCCGATTTTCGTGGAAAAGCCCATGGCCACAACGCTAGCCGATGCGGCCCAGATCGTGCGAATCGCGAACTCCTATAGTAGTTTTATTCAAATAGGTTTGCAGTATCGTTATAAGTCGCAGTATGTAGAGGCCTTCCACGAGACCCTAGTCCGCGCCTCGCTAGGCAAAGTAAAAACGATTAGCATGAGCGAGTACCGCCCACCGTTCCTCGACAAAGTTAAACAATGGAATAAATTTAACGAATACTCTGGCGGGACCTTGGTGGAGAAGTGCTGTCACTATTTCGATCTTATTAATCTCATGGCTCAGGCCGCGCCAAAACGTGTGTATGCAAGTGGTGGGCAGGCCGTCAACTTTCTGGAGTTCGAGCGAGACGGCAGGCGTGCCGATATCGATGACCATGCATTCGTGATAATAGATTATGAAAACGGGGTGCGCGCAAATTTCAGTTTGAATATGTTTTGCCCGGACTTCGTAGAGGAAATGGTAGTAACGGGTGAGTTCGGAAGACTTTTAGCGACTGAACGTTTCGACTTCCATCAGCAGCAACCGGCCACCGCTTCAGTACGATTGGAGCTCGGCGAAAATGGCGCGTCACGCGTAACTGAGTTGGGTTATCCAAGCATCGTGGAGCAAAGCGGGCATCATGGCGCCACTTTTTTTGAACACCAAGCTTTCTTCGACCAACTCGAAGGCAAGGAAGTAGATTGTGCCACTCCACTCCAAGGGATGTGGGCTATGCTTGTTGCAAGTGCTGCGCAAGAGTCGATGCGTAGCGGTCAGCCGATTGAAATAAACGAATTAATAACGCGTGAAAAGCTTAGGGGTTTGCTCGCGGGGGAACAAGAATGAATATGGAAAAATCAATTAGAGTGGGCGCTACAAACATGCCGTCAGTCGGCTTGGGGCTCTGGAAGATAGAGCGTGACAAAGTCGCCAATGTGGTAAGGCAGGCGATCGAAATTGGATATCGACATCTCGACAGCGCGGCGGATTACGGAAACGAAATAGAAGTTGGTCACGGTATCAAGCAAGCACTCGAGGACGGGCTGTGCAAGCGAGAAGAGTTGTGGATCACTTCGAAACTATGGAATACTTTTCACTCGGCAGACCATGCAGAACAAGCCTGTGACAAAACACTACTGGATCTAGGTGTCGACTACCTCGATCTCTACCTCATCCATTTCCCAATTTCATTGCAATACGTGCCTATAGAGACGCGCTATCCTCCAGAGTGGATTTTTGATCCGCAAGCGAAGGAACCGGAAATGATCATAGCGCCTGTGCCTTTGCTGGAAACGTGGCGAGCCATGGAAGCGCTAGTGGCGAAGGGGAAAGTGAAGCAGATCGGCGTGTGTAATTATAATAGTGCATTGATGCATGACTTAATGGCATACGCGAAGATAAAGCCTGCCATGTTGCAGATTGAGTCTCACCCCTATTTGAGCCAAGAGCGTCTGTTAAGAGTCGCTGCGGACTATGCCATTGCGGTAACCACATTCTCACCACTTGGTTCACTTTCTTATATCGCATTAGACATGGCGCGCGAAGAGGAATCCCTATTGGAGCAGCCAGTGGTAATAAAGGCAGCGGCGCGCGTTAAACGCAGCGCAGCACAAGTACTGCTGCGTTGGGGAGTACAACGCGGCACGGCCATTATTCCTAAGACTTCGCGTATAGAACGCTTAAGCGAGAATCTCGCCTTGTTCGATTTTTCATTGACGGCCCAAGAGATGGACGCGATATCGGCACTGAACTGTAATCGCCGCTTCAATGATCCTGGTTTGTTCTGCGAGCTAGCGTTTGGGAAATTCTATCCAATTTACGATTGAGGGCTAAAATGACAGCGTTGCAAATTGTTTCGATGGACGTGACGGGCCAGCAATTCGCCCCGGAAGAGTTCCCGTTGGTATATGGGGCGAGCACCGAAGGCGCGAACTTAGATGGGTTGATCGATTGGTGTAAGGCGAATAAGCAAGCGTTGCTCGATAGCCTTCGTCTGCACGGAGCCATCCTGTTCCGCGGCTTTCCGATAATTTCCGATCTCGATTTCGATCGGCTAATACAGGCCTTCGACTTGCCGAATTTCGCTTATGTTGAATCACTGTCGAACGCAGTGCGCCGTAATCGAACTCCTAGGGTGTTTACCGCCAACGAGGCGCCACCCTCGGTGTCCATTTATTTGCATCATGAGATGGCGCAGACGCCAATCTACCCATCGCGCGTGTTCTTCTTCTGCGAGAAAGCAGCTGCGAGCGGCGGCGCAACCCCACTGTGTCGCTCGGACCTTCTACTGCGCGCTTTAGAGCAGGAACGCCCCGACTTTGTAGAGGCCTGCGAGCGACTCGGCGTGCGCTACACTAATGTGATGCCCGCCGCTGAGGACGTGGAGTCCGGTCAGGGGCGAAGCTGGCGCAGCACCTTGCAAGCCGACGATAACGTAGCGGCTGAGGCGAAATTGAAGTCGCTAGGTTATTCATGGGAGTGGCGGGAGGACGATAGCCTTAAGGTAACGACTCCTGTATTGCCAGCGTTACGGATCTTAGCTGATGGCCGTAAGGTATTCTTTAATCAGCTGATAGCGGCGTTTAGGGGCTGGCAGGATAAACGCAATAACCCAGAGAAAACCATCTGTTTTGGTGACAATTCGCCGATCGATGCGCAGGACATGAATTGTGTTATACGCATCGGAGACGCATTGACGTTCGATCTGGCATGGCAAACGGGCGATGTGGTACTTTTAGATAACTTTGTAGTTATGCACGGCCGTCGTCCCTATGACGGGGAGCGGCGCGTCTTGGCCTCCTTGCTTGCCTAAGAGAAAATCCTAGGCAGGCAAAGAGACTTGTTCTAACGAGCACGCGTTGCGATGCGACGGTACTCGCGATAGGCGGGGGTCCAGAAATTTCGTTCAATGATTTCTAACAACTCCTCGTCTGTCATCTCACGCGCGTGTCCTTGGCTCATCGCCATCTTCGCTACTGCGTAGGCGATCTTGCGACTGATCTGAGGCAAGTCTGTCAGGGGCGGCAGTATCGATGCCGAGGGCTCTTCAATCTGCGGAGAGTTCTCGGACAGAGTGATACTGGCGATCATAAGCATCTCGTCAGTTACACGCGCGGATTTACACGCAATCACTCCTAGCCCAATGCCTGGAAAAATATAACTGTTATTGCATTGTGCGATGGCGTAAGTCTTATCTTTGTATTCCACTTTTCCGAATGGGCTTCCCGTTGCCACTATGGCGCGTCCATCGGTCCATTCTAGAACCTGTGCCGGATGCGCCTCGACGTGGCGAGAGGGGTTGCTGAGAGGAAGAATGATAGGGCGCGGGCAGCTAGCATGCATCCGGCGAATGACTCGCTCAGTGAACAAGCCTGGTTTACCTGAGACGCCAACGAGCACTCCCGCGTTAACATTGTTGACGACATCGTATAGGCTGGGGTATTTGCCTTCTCCTTCCAACACCCAACCATCTAGCGACGCAGTGGGTTGCATGAGTTTCTCTTGGAAATCCATGAGATTATCCATGCCAACTGTTAGAAGCCCGAAGCGGTCTACCATGAAAATCTGAGCGCGGGCCTGAACATCGCTTAAGCCTTCTGCAATCATGGCCGAGATGATCAATTCCGCGATACCACAGCCGGCAGAACCTGCCCCAACGAAGACGATTTTCTGGGAGCGCAGTGTCTCGCCCTTCTTGCGGCAAGCGGCAAGCAAAGTGCCGAGGGTAACAGCCGCAGTGCCTTGAATGTCGTCATTGAAGCAACACACGCGGTCACGGTGGCGCTGCAGAATTGGCATAGCATTGGGTTGCGCGAAATCTTCGAACTGAATGAGCACGCCAGGCCAACGCTCTTGTGCAGCGTCGATGAACTGGTCCACGAACGCGTCGTATTCCTTACCTACAATGCGCGGATGGCGCATCCCCATATACATAGGGTCATCTAACAGCGTTTGGTTATTGGTGCCCACATCTAATGCGACTGGTAGCGTATAGGCTGGGCTGATGCCCCCGCCAGCAGTATAGATAGACAGTTTGCCGATAGTGATGCCCATGCCGCCTATGCCCTGATCCCCCAGGCCCAACACACGCTCGCCGTCGGTGACGACGATGACCTTGACCTTGTCCTTGGTCACGCTGTGCATGATGTCGCTCATGTACTCGCGCTCTTCATAGGAGACAAATATGCCTCTTGCGCTACGGTAAATTTCGGAGAAATGCTCGCAGGCATCGCCCACAGTCGGCGTGTAGATGATTGGCAGCATCTCTACTAGGTGTTCGCTAAGAAGGCGATAGAATAGAGTTTCGTTGTTGTCCTGCACGGCGCGCAGATAGATATGCTTATTAATAGGCTCTTCGAAGCTGCGATATTGCATATAGGCTCGCTCGACCTGTCCCTCGATACTCTCGTAGCGCGGTGGTAGCAGACCCAAAAGGTTAAAGGTGCGTCTCTCCTTCTCAGTGAAGGCGGCACCCTTATTCAATAAGGGCGTTTCGAGCAGAGTTGGGCCAGCGTAGGCTATGTACAGTGGTTTGCGTGAGGACATTGGGGACTCATATAAAAGGCGACTATTAGACCCACTATACCTAATTGCGTTAGGGCGCGTCGATGAGTTCAAGCGCCTTGAGCTGAAGCCGAGGCCTGAGAAAATCCTCAAGCTTCAGCTCGCGTCACTTAGAAACTGCCGTTAATCTTAAAGCTATACTGGATGCCTTGGCCTTGATGCCAATCTTCATACTCTTCGAGGATGTTGTTGGAGGCTCTGCCAACATAACGATAGCGCTCGCGGTATTGCTGTCCATTCGTTATTGCGCCCGCATCGAAGCGATAAGTGATGCCGCGAAGATCAACATGCTCTAGGAACAGATTCACTCGAGGGTCACCTACGGATTTTTCAATGTCGTCGATGTCGTAGCGCGACATGCCGCCATCAACGCGATCGAAATATTGCATACCCCAGTTAGAACGAATTGATGGCAGGTCGTGCCTGAATTCCAAGGTAAAGCGTCCGCGCTGGAAGTTCTGGAAACGTCGTTCGATACCTAAGAACGGGTCCGTGATTTCCGAGTCCTGCAAATTGAAAGTGCTGGTGACCAGAAGGTTCGGCAGATTGAACATGCCCATACGAATGCTTGCACTCAGGTTCATGCCATATTCCCAGCCATCGCCAATATTGCCATTGGCCGATTGTAGGTTGCCCCCCGTTCGCGTGACGTCGATGCGTTCGATGACATCGTGGTGCTTGTTGTAGAAGATGTCTGAGCTCAACACGCCAACATCATTCGGAATGCGATACTCCGTGCGGAAATTGTACTTCCACAGCCACTGTTGTCGCAGTTGTGCGTTACCGGCCTGGGTGGTTGCGTCGTTGTCTTGGTCGTCATTGGCCGCGACAAAATCACTGAAGCTAAGTTGATTAACGGCTTTCTCGATAGTGCCACGTATCTGCAGGTTCGATGTCATGTCATAACGGAAATCCACTTTCGGTTTAACAAAGCTAAAATCACGCTCATTCGTTACATCGCCGGACTGTGTAATGGTGGACATCTCGTACAACAAGGTGGTTTCGAGACTCATTTGTGGATTTATTTGCCAATTGTGAATGGCGAAGGGCTCGTAACGTATCTCCTCTACTTGTGAGTTCGCATTATTCACCTTCTGCGGCACAAGGCCCCCTGCTGAGGCAGAGGGAGTGCCTGTACTGCTGAGTAAGCCAAAAATAAGCTCAGAGTCCAGTACGGTTTGGGCACCCTCTACGCCGAACTCGACACTTTGTGCTTCTGTGACGTTCACCGTGAATGAGCTACGCAGGATGCGTTCATCGGTGACGGTTTTAGTGTCGATGAAGAGATTCTTCTGCGTACTATCGTCAGTTAATATCGTGAAGCGTTCTCGAGTCGTGTCGTTATTTTCCTGATTGGCGATCGCCAATAGTTTGAAACGGTTCCCCGTCGCAGTGCGGTACTCGTAGTCGCCGCCAAGCTCCCAGTTATTTTTCTCATTGGGTATGTCTTCGAGCTCGATGGTGAGAGTATTGGGATTGACCTTCAGATCGGTGATGGCGCGGCGTACATCTGTCGGGCCATCGGTGGTGCCAAACAGTGCATTAAAACGGGCGCTGCTATTCGCACTGATGTCGTAGCTAAGATTGGTGCTGAGCTCATAGGTCATCTGGTCGCGTATGCGATTTTCTTTGATGGCGTCATTGGGCGAAAAGTCACCCAGTGTGCTGACTTCTCGGCTCAGTGAATGATCATAGCGCGACGAGGCATTGGCGCTAAGTAGGAAGGTGAGGTCGCCACTTTGGCCACTCAACGCGGCTGAACCACCAGGGCGAACCTCAGCGTCGAAGGCGCGGCTGAAATTAGCCTCATAGGAAACGCTATTGGAGGAGAGCTCTTCGGTTAAGACAACGTTAATTACCTGGCCACTGCCGCGAACATCGAGATCACCGGAGGTGCCACGAATAATTTGAATCTCGTTGACCTGAGACGCGGAGATACGACCGAGCATCTCGCGGGTTTGGTTACTCTTGCCTGCTGTACGCTTACCATTGATGAGGACTTCATTGCCCCCGCTGCCGCCGCCAAAGCCACGGCCGCCGGAACCCGGATTACCGCCACCGAAACCACCGGGGGGGCCGCCACCGCCACTCAAGCCGGGGATGCGATCGAGCATGTCCTGTGCAGAAATCGGGGCATACTCAGTAAAATAGTCGGCTGGGTAGACTACTGTTGAGTCTTCGACACCTGTTTCTTGTGCGCTTACAAAGCTTGGGGAGAGGAGTAATGCGGATATCGTCGTTTGAAGAAAGAATGCCCTAGTGCGTCGGGTAGAGAGAAAAACCATCAACTGAAGCCTTTGTAATATGAGCCGCCGGATGCGAATCGTCAAATATGGGTCACGAATTGTACTGGTATATACCGTGAAAGCCCTGTCTTTGTTACAAACTGTTATGAATAAAACAGGCTGAGTCGATAGTTAAAGCCGTTTTTTCGCTCCATTGTGGAGTATCTTCGCGCTAATCGTGGTGTGCCTATCTGCCGCAAAATCCGCGCTGTTTCAGTACTAATTAGAGGTTAGTAGTCTTCATTGGGAAGGCACTTCTAGGGACAACTGCGACCAGTATGTCCAAGCGTAGTCACAGGTATCCTCACAGCGGATATCGAAGAGGAGTTCTTCCCCAGCCTCTAATGGCTGTTGGATTACTTGCTCTACATGCATCGCGTCGACAGTGGCGCCGGCGTCGATGCAACGCTGCAGCAATTCTGCATTATCACTTTCGCGGCGTACGGCAAAGCATAGTCGTCCGTGCAGTCCTTGCGCCCCCTCTCTGATGCCAAAACCTACGCGAATCGACGTCACTGCTTCGTGTAGGCCGAAGTGGAGGGAGCTTGGGGCGTGTGCGAACAAAGAGCCAACCTCCAATACGACTAAGGGGGCGCCAACATCACTATTAAGCAGCATTTCCTCGAAGACCCTGTTCTCCCGAATGTTCGCACTAGCAAATTGGGTGACGGAATCTTTGGATTGCTGACGCTCGAGTAGCACCAAACCTAGGGAGCCTCTGAACAACTCTGATATGTCTCTGCGTGAGTCTGTCGCGTGTTGCCGCAAGGCGTCGTTCGAAGGCAATGGCCGTAGCCCTTGGCAAGAACGACAACGCAGCGGCGGCGCGCGACAGGCCCGCCCTTCGGGGCCTTCAGGCAATCGTGCTGCCTGCGTTACGTTTTCTCGACAGGCCGACGCATGCCTTCAAAAACGCGCCTTGTCAGCACGATTGCCTGAAGGCCAGAGATATATCAGAGTTGTTCAGAGGCTCCCTAGGATGTTGACGTCGCTCCTTGCGATATACAGTCCTTCCTCCTCTAAGGGTGGGATGCTCTGTTCGTGTGCCCAAGCGGGCTCATGGCGGAGAATAAAATCTGGCTGGTAGTGAAGCAACCAATGCATAAACTGCCGCTTGCCGACATAGAAGGCGTTGTAAGGGCTTACTAATCCGAGAATGTCGACTATTGGGTGCTGTGAATACCAGCCGACAGTGCCGATCTCGACCATTGCCACAGAGGCGTCTTCTGGCGTGTTGTCCCTTAACCACAAGCCCATCTCAACAAAACTTTGGGTTGCACCGCGCACCTCGAGTGACACTACTTTCTGCACTGTCACTAGCGCGCCAATTAGGAGCAACGCAAGTGTCGCCGACTGTGCCGTCAGAACCCCCTGCGCGAGTGCGAGCCTAGCAAATTGCCAGATGCCTCGGCAGGCGAAGATTATGAGGAAGTAGAAAAAGGGCGCGTAATACCAATGGTAGTTGGGGATGTTGAGGACGACATATAAGCACAGCAACAGAACAAGAAAGAGGACACTTAGCCAGACATCGTGCTTAGTACGTAACGCCACAAGCCCACCAAGTGCAGCGCAACATAGGAATAATTGTGCAAATAAGCTGCGGGAGAAGAACGACTCGCGTAAATAGGCGACATTGAGGAAGATCCAGTTCTCGCCCCACAGGCCAGATTTTCCTTGGGCGATTTTCGCGCTGCCTGTGGCGGGCATAAGCGCCCCATAATAGAGAAGGTTAAAGGCAAAGGGGAGGCAGAATACAATGGCCGCAGCGACTAGGTGGCGCCAATCCGGTAGTTTGCGATGGAGGTAGAGGTAATCAAACCCCAGTACTAGTGCTAGGAAGATCCCTTCGCTTCTTGTAGTGACTAATAGCGCCAGGGTTATCAGGAACCAGGGCGATTCTTTGCGATACAGCATAAGTGAGGCTGCAATCAGGAATAAAAAGAGTCCTGTTTCCATTCCAAACGTCGAATAGAAATAGCCGCAGCACGCCAGCGCGGTGGCCGTAATCGCGCTTTCCAGCCTACTCTTTGCGAACAGGTGGCCACCTAGAAGCGCCGCGCCCATGAAGAGCGCTGCGGAGAGCAGAATCATGATCGTTTGGAAATTTTTCGAGAAGAAGGTAGCTAGAAGCATTGCAACCGTGAACAGAGGGGAGGTCAAGCCGTTAAAGCTTTCCGCGAGGTTATAGATTAATCCATCGCCTGCCTGAAAATTGCGCACATAGCGTAAATAGATCAACGCGTCGTCTAATTGCAGTCCTGCGGCGAGATAAGTGAAGTAGGCTACGCACAGAATTGGTAGCAGGAATAAACCATAGCTAAGAAGTGTCGCATGGGGCATACGGCTTAAATCAGTGAGACGCTTTTTCAATTGCACGATCAGAACCTCCTGTCCTGCGATCGCTAGAGATTCCTAGAATTGGCCAATAGCCGTTCGCGAGGGAATATATCCCACGCGAGACTATACTTTAATCTCGTCAAATTGGGAAGATACATAGCCTTCTCCCGAAGGTCGCGAGTATCGGGCGATTCTCGCACCATACTCTATTTAGCCCCAGGTCTTTCGCCTAGGCTCTTAAGCGCCTCCAATACCTTCCCAAGCATTTCAGCTTCATTTCGATTGCTCGCCATACCCTCACCCTCTGCCGCTTGCAATTGTTCCGCATCGTACTCCCAACGCCGCAGTAACTCGATTTTCTGTTGTTTAGTGAAATCGCTAGAATTCACTATTTGTGACGGTGCAGCGAACGTCGCTGGAGGGTCTTGCAAAACATCCTCGAATTTCATCATCAAACTCCTTCTAGTGTGGTTGTTGAATAAACTCTACTGCAGAGCCTTGAAATAATGCAGGGGAAGTAAGTAAAGCCAAAATGGCAATCAATTCCACGTTCTCACTATGTAGCGCGCTTAGTTTTATGAAAACATCGTGAGCCACAGGCGTCAACTTTTGGCTTCCGGCTATTATACTTCCAGTGCCCTTGGGTTTATATAAATTATGCTAGTCTATTCACAGTTTCGCTACCCAATCATTCATTATCGTTCACAGCGTTGGAGTCATCATGAAGATTAAGGCCTTACTCGCTATTACTTTGTCTATCGCGCTACAGGTGTCTCATGCGCAAGTCGATAATCCCCATTCAAGCGAGCCCATCGCAACCGTTCGTGAAGTCTACGATGGCACTTTTCTACCAAACATCGGTGCGAATACCTTTCGCAATATTGATCGTTTATTCTCAACCCGGGTCGTTGAAAATGGGAGCGATGTCTATTCTTTACCCGCTCGCGAAAAGACCATCACTACACTTAGCATCGAGTCTAATGGCCGGCGCTATGATCTGTATGACTATTTGGCGATGAATCGCGTTAGTGGATTGCTTGCGATCAAAGATGGTGAGGTCGCCTATGAGACTTATCAGTTAGGAAATACGTCGAAAACGCGATGGATGTCGATGTCTATTGCCAAATCCATCACCGCTACGCTTATAGGCGCCGCGATAAAAGATGGCTTTATCTCAGGGCTGGATGCCCAGCTAGTCGACTATATTCCCGCACTTGCAGGTAGTGCCTATGATGGCGTCACAGTACAGCAAGTATTGCAGATGACCTCTGGCGCCGGTTGGAACGAGACTTACACTGACCGTACGTCCGACAGACGGGAGCTACTCGAGGCGCAGATCGCTCAGGAAGAGGGCGGCATGCTTGAGGTAATGGCGAATCTACAGCGCGTCGCCGCTCCTGGCTCACGCTGGAATTACAGCACCGGTGAAACACAAGTGGCCGCAGAATTATTACACGCCGCAATCAATCGCCCTATCTCCGAGTATTTAACAGAAAAAATCTGGGCCAATATGGGCATGGAGTCAAAGGCAAACTGGTGGTTAGAGTCCCCTGATGGGATCGAAGTCGGCGGCAGTGGTTTCTCGGCAACCCTGCGTGACTATGGTCGCTTCGGGCAATTCCTTCTCGAGGAAGGAATAGTAAACGGCGAGCCAGTCTTGCCGGAAGGCTGGGTAGAACGTTCCTCACAACCCAATATTATAAATGGCGCAGAGATTGAATATGGTTTTATGCTCTGGCCCGAGATGAATGCCGAGGGCAGCATTCATGAAGATGCCTTCGAGGCAGTCGGTATTTTTGGACAATTCATCTACGTAAACCCACGAGAGAATGTCGTAATAGTAGTGTGGAGTGCGCGCTCTAAGCCGGGGGCGAGTACAGTAATTGCCGACGAGGATTTCTTTGCGGCAATGACAGAGGCGCTGCGCTAATGCGTTAGTGATGTAGCGGCACAGACCAGCTCTTTACTTTTTTTAGCGACATTTTGACTGTGTCCATCGCTGGGTTTAGTGTTCGACTGTACAAACAGCAGGCGCGTGTATGCGCTGCGGTTTTGAATCCACGCTTGCATTTAAAACGCCTGCGTATTTAATGCGAGCACACATGGCGGCTTTAGCCGCTTAATATGTTATGCACTTCGGAGTTGAATCCGCGAGTGTTAAGTTCGCTAGAGGCGCGGAATTAGTGTCTAGTGGTGAAGTTGCGGCATCTGTTGTTATTTTTTCCCCTGCTAGCACAGACTCAAGCGCTGCGCTGACTGTCAATGCTCTAACCGATGCTGTAATAGTGCCGCTTAATGTGGACCTGAGTGCAGATACCTTCAAACTATACGAGTTGGATGCAGTGGATATCAGCACACTACCAGTCGGCACTTATCAATTGGGTCTTATCTTAACCAAGCCGGAAGGCAATCCATTAGTCATCAACGACTGGTACCGTGGACTGCTCGGACTCGTTGATATCGTTGGGCTCACTATTACGGATAAGGCGGTAGAGTTCGATCAGGATGGTGACGGGCTTGTAGATGACGATGCAGACGGCGACGGGTTCTCAGATGAATCAGACGACGATACAAGTTCAGCGACTACTAGTTCGTAATAGCGCGAGAATAGTCGTTTGAAATTAAAAGGTCACTTTCTAGTGGCCTTTTTTATTGGCGAGGAAAAAGTCACAATGAGTATCTAGAAAGCTAGGTATATGCTTCCGCAGGCGCAGTCATTTGGTGTGAATATTGCTTACTGAACTTCAGGTTTTAACCAGCAAGTAATTCGACTAAGTGGAGTGGAAAAGAAGCACAAAGCACTTCCTGCTAAAACTAAGCAATTCACGCTTTTCAAAGATGATCTTCACGAGATCGAGGAAATAGGAATGATTTTTAGGAGCTCTTCGCAAATGTCACTACACTTTCGGCGCGCAATTTCGATACGTCCTGTTTTGGCCCTTGCGCTGTTACTGCTCACATCAATCGTTCACGCACAGAGTTTGCCCTCAATCGCAGACAAAGTGGCGAATACAACGCGCATGGATGGCTACTTCAATCTCTTTTGGGATGAAGCAAACGGCAAGATGTATTGGGAGATCGACAAGCTCGATACAGAGTTTCTCTATTCAATCTCCATGGGTTCAGGCTTAGGCTCAAACCCAGTGGGTATTGACCGTGGCCAGCTTGCTGGCACCTATATATTAAGTGCCAAGCGTGTTGGGCCCCGAGTCTTATTGGTAGAGCCTAACTACCGTTATCGCGCGGATAGTGCTAATCCTCTAGAGAGGCAGGCGGTCACCGATGCATTTGCCCCTTCCATGCTCTGGGGTTTTGATATTGCAGCGGCCACCGACAACAGCATTCTGGTAGACGCCACAGACTTCTTTCTACGCGATGCCCGCGATGTGATTGGCACTATCGCCAATCTGGGACAGGGAACCTTTACTTTGGATCGAAGCCGCAGCGCATTTTATCTCGAGAACACTAAGACTTTTCCAGAGAACATCGAGATCGAAACGATGTTGACCTTTGGTAGTCGCAATCCTGGCAGGCTTGTTAGTGGGGTTGCCGCCTCGGGCGAGTCAGTCACACTCAGGCAGCACCATTCATTTCTTAAGCTACCCGATGACAACTATACGACTCGAGTGTCAGATCCACGAATTGGCACGAATGGTCCGACAATCTATGACTATAGTTCCGCAATCGGCGATGACATGATGGTGCGGCTAGTGAGCCGCCATCGACTCGAGAAGAAAGACCCAAACGCTGCGCGCTCGGAGGCTGTTGAGCCGATCGTGTACTACGTCGACTCGGGCACACCGGAGCCAATCAAGAGTGCCCTGATAGCGGGGGCGAGCTGGTGGAATCAGGCTTATGAAGCCGCCGGGTTCATCAATGCCTTTCAAGTTAGAGAGTTACCCGCAGGTGCCGACCCACAGGATGTGCGCTACAACATGATTCACTGGACTCATCGTCAGACTCGAGGCTACTCCTATGGCTCGTCGGTGACGGACCCGCGCACCGGTGAGATCATCAAGGGCAATGTCAATCTAGGAAGTCTGCGCTTGCGCCAAGACTATCTACACGGCCAGGGCCTAGTGCCAGGTTTCGAGTACCTAGAGGTAGTTGCAGATAATAATGGCGCGTCCGTGAACATGGCGCTCGATAGAGTCCGTCAACTCGCCGCTCATGAAGTAGGACACACCCTTGGCTTTCCCCACAACTATTTGGGCAGTGCAATTGGGCGTGAGAGTGTTATGGACTACCCGGCGCCTTTAGTCGAGATTACAGGCGAGGGTAAACTGGATCTATCCAACGCCTATCCACAGCGAATTGGGGAATACGACAAATTGGCAGTTCGTTATGCTTATGAACAATTTCCAGTCGGTGCTAACGAAGCTGAAGAATTAGCAAAGATTGTGCGGGAAAGTTTGGATAGAGGTCTGTTATTCATGGACCACAATAACAATAGTTTTGTCGGCGCTGGGCACCAGTTCGCAGGTGTCTGGGACAATGGCGAGAACCTCGTCGATCAACTTAAGCACGAGATAGAGGTGCGTCGCATCGGCTTGGCAAACTTTAGTGCCGCGATGGTTCGCAATGGCGAGCCAATTTCTGAGTTGGAATATGTACTATTGCCGCTTTATATGCATCATCGCTTCCAGCTAAATTCCGCTGCGCAGAGTATTGGCGGTGCGGACTACCTCTATGCGCTTAGGGGCGATGGACAAGTGCCGTTTACGATTATCGATGCGCAGGAGCAAAGAGACGCATTGGAGACAGTGCTCTCTACACTCGATGTTGAATTCCTAACCCTGCCTCAGAGTATTCTTGCGTTGCTGCCGCCTGCGGCACATCGCCACAATCAAGGCGAAAATTTCCCGGGTCGTACCGGCTTATTGTTCGATGCGTTAGGCGCAGCAGAGGGCTCGGCAAGTTTGACCGTGCAGGCGATACTGCATCCTGAGCGCATGGCGCGATTAGTCGCCTATGGCAGCATGGGCGACTATCCAGATCTCGAGGAAGTAATAGATAGATTGTTAGAAGTGACCTTGGGCGCTAGTGCTCCTGATAGTGAATATAAAGCTCAAGTACTACATGTCGTTCAACGCGTAACCGTCAATGAGATGATGGTGCAGGCAAGTAGTGAAGATAACTCCGGCGAGGTTAAGGCGGTGCTTGCGGATCGGTTGAATAAGCTGGCAGGGCAGTTGGAAGGAGTGCGCAACCCTAGCCCGTATCAGGCTAGCGCAGCGGCAGATATACGTCGTTGGCAAGGGCGCTCTGAAGTAGCGATTCCCACTTCGGCTTTAGAGATGCCGCCAGGTGATCCAATCTAAGATCAGAGGCTACGGGAGTTAGATTAGGATGAAGATTTAGAGCAACGCGAAAAGTATATAGCAATATACTCTTCGCCTTTTCTTGACTTTAATCAATCGATTAAAGTGCATCAATATAAGCGCTATGAATCTCTTGTAGAATCCTAATCGTTAATCTTTAGACTGCCAGCGGCAATGGCGAGATCGTAACGCAGGCGCGCGTTGTCGATGTTACGAGCAGTGTCTTGCAGAAAATTAGTACGCACATCGAGGCGACCGTTCAGCACGAGTAGATTGCCGATACGTACTGCCGTGCGTGGGTCACCGCGGGCGGTAAGATTGCCGAAGCTCATTCCCAGTGCGCAGTGTCCGCCCACGAAAGGCAAATACTGGTTGCTGCCATTCTCCTGCGTGGCAGCCTCGAACGTGGTCTTGTTCGCGGCGCTGGAGAAGCACCAGTTAACTCCCTTAACGTTAGACTTGAAGGCGTCACAATTGGCTTCCGCGATCATGTGCTCGTCATAGGCTGCCACGAGATCGTAGGCCACTAAATTTCCATCCGCCATGCGCGAGAAACCAATCCCATCATTATTGATGATGGCATCGGGTAGTTGTTGAGCTAAGGCTGGGGCGCCAACTAGGAATAGTGCGGCAAAGCTGCTTATCGCGATCAACAATCGATTATTCATTACGTTGTCCTCTAATTAATTCTTATTTGTTAGTGCTGCATCATAGTGTCGGGAGTTTAGAACAAGCAAGGACGCTTATGTAACATTGATTTACTTGATGGCAGTAGTAGACTGTTTAGTCAATCCTCTAGAAATACTAGGGCTAGGGAGCCTCTGAACAACTCTGATATGTCTCTGCGTGAGTCTGTCGCGTGTTGCCGCAAGGCGTCGTTCGAAGGCAATGGCCGTAGCCCTTGGCAAGAACGACAACGCAGCGGCGGCGCGCGACAGGCCCGCCCTTCGGGGCCTTCAGGCAATCGTGCTGCCTGCGTTACGTTTTCTCGACAGGCCGACGCATGCCTTCAAAAACGCGCCTTGTCAGCACGATTGCCTGAAGGCCAGAGATATATCAGAGTTGTTCAGAGGCTCCCTAGCTGAATCGAAGCGCGAATAATCTAATTTCAGCCACAAGAGTGGTTTCGAGATTTATAGAAAAGGAGAATGGTATGAACGAACAGGATAAAGCACTACAGGGACGTCGTCGCTGGTTGCTCGGCAGCCTAGGCGCTGTGGCAGCAGGCGCAGCGGTGGTTTCCGCTTCGAGCAATGCGGCACAATCATCAGCGCCAACAGCTAGTTTCACGCCTGCGCATCACGCATTGGATGCTTGGATGGGCGAGATGCCGGGCGTGCATCGTGCATTCTTGGATACCTCGACAACCAATGGCGGCATTACGGTACTGAACTATGCTCATAATATTCTGCTCGTTCATGTCGAAGATTACGGCGGCAGCGAGTCTGATTACGCATTGCTGGTCTGCTATCGTCATCAATCAACGCCATTGGGCTTCAATGACACCATGTGGATGAAATACGGCGAGACCTTGAGTGCTTTCATGGGCCTCACCGACTCTAAAACAGAGAAACCGTTCATGGTGAACCCGGCGGATATACCTGGTCGGTCGGATCTAGCGAGTCGGGGTCACACCCTGAGTGAGTTGGCGAGCAGGGGAGCACGTTACGTGGTTTGTAATCGTGCCACCCATTCCGTTTCAAATTTTATGGCGCGTGCCACTGGCGAGAATGCCGATGTTATTTATGAGGAGCTCGCAGCTAATCTGATTGCGGATACTCGCATGGTGCCCGCGGGGGTGATGGCGGCAACGCGTGCGCAAGAGTACGGTTATAGCCTGCTGTATTCAGGTTAATCCTCTTTATTCCAGAGTGCGGTAGAACTCCCGGATAGGGCCGAAAGGGCCTATTCTATGCTGCTCTATTGGGAAAGGGTCAATATACGGGCCGTAGGGTCCATCTACTGGCTTGTTCTTGCGATCTGGGTAATCCACTTCTAGATTGGCCATGTGTGGCCGCTCCGTCGAATTGATGTAAGCCGCCACGTCGAAAGCCTCGTCGTCTGTTAGGTCGGGCTGCCCCAAAGGCATGCGCGCCTTGATGAAGTTAGCGGCCGTGAGTACGCGGTGCATTCCTGCGCCGTCGTTGAAGCTGTCCGGCCCCCACAGTGGCGGGAATAGATAGCCCTCACGGATGTCTAGCGTCGCTTGCAAGCCCTGTCCGTTATCGCCATGACAAACCTGACAACGCTCCTCGTAGACCAGTAGCCCAGCCGCTGGATTGGCTGCGCGGGGTGGTTCAGTGAAGGCTTCTGGTTCGTTTGCTTCGCGGCGGGTTTCTCCCATGGCCGCATACTGATTTCCTAGGCTTTCGACATAGGCTGCCATAGAGCGCAACTCGGCGCTGTTTCGAGAAAGTTTTTGCCCATTCATGCTGCGTTCCATACAGCCATTGATGCGGTCAAGTAAGTCGCCCTCGACGCCGTCGCGTCCCGAGAAGCGCGGGTAGCGAGATGAGGCCGTTAGAAGGGATAGTGTGCCAGGCTTGGTGCCACTGTCTAGATGGCAGGAGGAGCAGTCGAGATTACTGCCGCTGAGGCGCATCGCCGGGTCCTCATGACTCGGGCCCATCAGTACAGATGTTTCACGTATCAGCGCACGACCGTACTCCACGGAAACCTCAGTACCCTTGTCGTCTTGCTCGGGAGCGCCTTGAAACAACCATATCGAACCGATCACGATGCCGATACCAAGTACGCCGCTGGCCAGCACGGCCATCATTAGGCTACCGCGTTGATTGTTCATCGCTTACCTCTCTTGGACTTTGGCACTGGCGCCGCATTCTTATCGAAGTCCTGTACTTGCTGATGGAAGGTGAATTTGGGTCGTTCTACTTGCGCGCGAAGACGAGGGCTCAACAGATAGGCCACACTGAAAACCAAGGCCGCGAGCAGCGAGCCCCAAACTATGATTGCGCTAATCATGGTGCAATCCCCGCACTAGTGTTATCAAAAAATTCGTCGATGTAGTGTGCCACGGCGGTAATTTCACCGCTACTAAGGCGATCGGTCCATGGCGCCATCGACGTACCCGCAATGCCGTTCTGCATTATCCTGATACGTTCCGCTCGGCTCGTTCGCACGCCCCGGAAGTCAGTGGGAGCAATAGGCAGGTGTGCGGCGGCAAAGCCATCGCCCGCGCCGTCATCCCCATGACATTCCGCGCAATGTGCCGCATAGACGTTAGCACCCAGAGCGGAAAGAATAGGGTTGGGAGTTTCCGGTTCGAGCCGAGAGAAACTCTGCACGGTGCTGGCAAGGGCGCTGCGCGCGACGGTGGAGAGATCTCGCCATGCGGGCATCGCGGAACCATGAACGCCGTTCCATAAGATGTCAGCCAACATGCCGCGGGTGTATTGGCGAATGGCGAGATTTTTCGGTTGCGGTTCCAGCCACTTTGCAGCAACACCATCGCCCTGTGCTCGATCGCCATGGCAGCCAGTACAGTTGTTTTGCCACAGGCTCAGACCCAGCGCAGTATCACCATTAGCCTCTAAGGCTGGAGCCCCGCCTCGCACTTGCGTGCGTGCTGGGTGGGCATTGAGCAAGGGGGCGTCAAATGACATCTGCGCCCAACGATTGTCTGTGGAAGCTGCGCGCGCAGCCGCGTCACCTTCGGGATAAGCCAGTTCGCGTGCACGGCCTAAGGAGTCAAGATAGGCGACTAGATCCTGAGCGTCTCGCTTAGGACTTGTAACGCCGCCGTCAAATAGTTCCCCATAGCCCGGCATGATGGAAGCGGGCACAACTGCGCGAGGATCGTATAGGTGCGCATAGTGCCAGTCGTCTGTGCGCGTGCCTCCCGCGCGGCTGAGGTCGGGGCCGATGCGACGTGTGCCGAGCATATGGGGATATTCCAAACGACCTTCCCAGGCGAGAGTGGGGGCACCGAAGCGGGCGATATCCGCAGCGGTGTAACGAATCTGCTGGCTATGGCAATACCCGCAGCCTTCGCGTGCATACACATCTCGACCGCGTGCCTCTGCTGCGGTGTAGGGTAGCGGGTTACCTGGCGCCATTGCGAGAGTCTGTTGTTCTAATACCTGTTTAGGCAATAGGCCGAGCAACGAGACGGAGAGTACAAAGAACACGATGCCGGCAGCGCAGGCGACGCGGTAGGACATCGTTAGGCCGCTGGAATCGTCGCTATTATTAGCGTCGGCAACTAAGGGTTCGGTTCCACTTGGCACCTGATTGGCCGCGACAGCTGCGGCACCTGCCCCACGCTCCCCTGTAAGCATTCCGACCAACAAGGCAATGAAGCCAGCCGCGACAGGAATTGCAGAAATAGAACGCACGATCCAGTAGGGGCGAGAGGCCTGTAGCGATTCGATCCACGGTGCCCCAGACTGCCAGAGTTGCCCCTGCACTATTCCGGCGAGAGTGAGGTCGATAACCATTACGCTGATGCCGACTACAAGTAACCAGTAGGCCCACTCGAATGCCTTCGCGTTATAGCGCGCCTGTGGCATGCGCTGCCAGGCATGAAGAATGCCGCCGATAGCGGCGAAGGTAGCAAAGCCGAGCATCGCGAGATGGGAATGGCCGATAACCCAATCGGTGAAGTGCACGGCCTGGTTCAGGCTCATATTGGCTTGTAGCGAGCCCTGTATACTCACGATCAAATAAAATATCACGGCCATCGACACGAAGCGCAAACCAATATCCTTCGGTATTAGTCCCGCACCGCGTTGAGAGAGCATGAGGTTGGTGACCACAATGATTACTACTATGCCCAGCAAGAACGAGGCAAGGATTGCCGTCATCTGCGCCTCCATGGGAATCACAGAGAAGATGTAGTGGTGGGTACCATTGAGTGGATAGAGGAAGAACAGCCCCCAGAAACCGAGCATGGAAAGTAAATGGCTAAAGATTGGCCTGCCCGTGCTGGCAGGGATCACGTAGTAAAGAATCGCCAGCGCCAGTGGCGTGACAAATAGTCCAACGGCATCGTGAATCCACAGTCCACTGAAGGCCGCGCCGGCGGCTCCTGGGATGAATTCGGGGGCAAAATTGCCCATAGGATAAGAGAGTAAAGTAAAGACCAACCCGCCAATAAGATACCAGCTCGACACATACAGATTGGTGACGCCGCGGCGCACGAAGGGCGGCAGAAACTGACAGGCCGCGAGTACCAAGGCCCCGATAACGAATGCATCGACTAGCATGGGGAATTCTGCCCACTCCAATGGCTGGCTAATGCCCGAGAGGACAAGTATCCAGCCGGGAATCATGACGGCAAAATTCCACACCCCGAACAACCATAGGCCGAGTGTGCGGCTAGTGACTGATCGCCCGCTCAAAACCGGCACTGCGTGGTACATGAAAGCGAGGAATGCGTTGCCCAGCCAGCCGAGCATAATGCCTTGTGTATGGGCGTAGCGCATGCGGCCCCATCCCGGCAGCCAGTCCGCGCTGAATTCAGGGAAGATGAGTTGTAGGGAAATGACAATGCCGAAGGTAACGGCGATCAGCAGGGCAATAAAAGCCGCGTAGCTGTGCGCGCGCAATAGCAAGGTATCGACTTCGACTTGAACCGTCTGACTGGCAACCTGATTCACTGCACCATTCCTTTTTATTTTTTGTGGAATTATAGCGAGTCGTCGCTAGAACACCTAGGGAGCCTCTGCATAACTCTGTTGCCTCTCAAAAACCTTCGCGGTCACGGAACCCTAATAGATAGAGAATGCCGTCTAGGCCGAGATTGGAGATAGCCTGCTTAGCTGACTGTTTGACTAGTGGCTTGGCACGGAAGGCCACGCCAAGCCCCGCGATAGATAGCATAGGGAGATCGTTTGCCCCGTCGCCTACCGCAATCGTCTGCTCCAAGCTGATGCCTTCTCGCTGGGCGATTTCGCGCAGGAGATCCGCTTTGCGTTGTCCATCCACGATTGGCAGTTCCACCTCGCCAGTGACCACTCCATCCTTGATCGGAAGATGGTTAGCATACACGTAGTCGATGCCGAGCCGTTTTTGCAAACGCTCAGCGAAATAGGTAAACCCGCCAGAGAGGATGGCGGTCTTATAGCCAAGGCGACGCAGCTGCACAATCAGGGTCTCCGCCCCTTCCGTAAGGCGCAAGGTTTGCGCGACTTCCTCTAGGGTGGTCTCCGGCAAGCCCTTTAGTAGCGCCATGCGCTGGCGAAAGCTGCTTTGGAAATCCAGCTCACCTCGCATTGCACGCTCGGTGATTTCCGCGACCTGTGCGCCTACCCCTGCAGCCTTAGCCAACTCGTCGATCACCTCGGCATCGATCAAGGTAGAGTCCATGTCGAAGACCACTAGCCGGCGGTTGCGGCGGAACAGGGTGTCTTGCTGAAACGCGATGTCGACGTTGAGCTCCTGCGCGATCGATAGGAAGTCGGCGCGCAATTGTTCCGGGTCGGCAGGTTCGCCACGCACGGAGAACTCGATACAAGCCTTGCCTTCATTGGCGGGCAGGTCATCGGGGATGCGGCCCGAGAGCCGGTCGATATGGTCGATGTTGAGATAGTGGCGTGCGGTGATGGTGCTGACCCGCGCGATGTGCTCGGCAGTCACTCGCCGAGCCAATAGCGTGACGATATGGCGCGCCTTGCCCTGTCCGCTGACCCAGTGGGCATAGTCCTCTGGGCTAATGGGCGTGAACTTCACCTGCTGATCGAGTTCGGACGCACGAAACAGCACATCCTTGAGCACATCCGTCTTGCCCTCAGCATCACTTATCTCGGCGAGAATACCGAAGGAGAGTGTGTCGTGAATAACCGCTTGGCCAATATCCAGAATCGCGACTTGCGCACGTGACAGGATGCCTGTAATCGCCGCTGTGAGCCCTATACGGTCAGGCCCGGTAATGTTGATGAGTACAATTTCCTTCACGCCAGTTTTCTCCTTAGACCCTTAGGTTCGAGGGCGCGTATTGTATCTGCGTGGGTAAGATTAATGCCAGCTTCCCGGCCGTAGCCGAGGCGCTAAGTTGACGGTTGCGGCACTAGTGCGCGGTAATACAGCGCTCAGAGGGCGTGGGCTGGGGTAGTGCCAAGAGAGGGGGCAGATTTCATGTCACTAACTCTGAGCTACTATTTTCTATCTACTCATTCCGAACTACAAGACCTTAGCTTTTAGTCGCGAGCGATTAGCTCAACGCTCCAGCATATTGGCTTTATTGGTCCAGAAAATGTCCATAGAGCCAAGGTTATTGTCGCCGCGGCTTGAGAACCAAGTGATAGTGTCGCTGCCGGGCGGGAGGGCAGGGCACATGTCCGCCCCTGCCGTGTTTACTTTGGGGCCAAGATTGTGCGCCTCGCCCCAAGCATTCTTGCCCTGGGCCATAGCACCCCAGATATCCATGCCGCCGAAACCACCGGGGCGAGCGGAGGTGAAATACACCATGCCGTCCTTATCTTGCGTGAAGTGAAACTCCTCCGCTGCAGTATTGATGTTGGGGCCTTGATTGACCGGCGTCATCCACTCGCCGTTCGCGTCTTGGTTCGAGCAATAGATGTCCGAGCCGCCATAGCCGCCAGCGCGTTTCGAGGCAAAACACAGTGTCTCCCCGTCTTGCAGTATGGCGGGGCAGTGTTCGTCACCCTCGTTCGTGCTGATAGGGAAGCCGACCAATTCGGGTGTCGACCAATTGCCATTCACCTTGCGCGTGATAAACAGGTCGTTGTTATTGCGAGGGCTCGTGGTGGCGCTGCGGTCGGATTTGAAATAGATGGTATTGCCGTCGGCGCTGATCCAAGGCTCGCGATCGTCCCCACGGCGCAGCGGATCCACTTCCGTGTCAGGCGCTGCATTGACTGGCAGCCCCATGTTGACTGGCGTATTCCAGCCGCCGGTATCCGTATTGAAGGTGGCGATGTACAAATCCTTAGGATCGCCGGGGGCGACGGCCATGTCTTCTCTTGCGCTGCAGTAGACCATGGTGCCGTCTGCGGCGAAACTCAATTCGCCCTCTTCCCACATCGTATTGATAGGGGCGCCAAAATTATGAACAGCAAGATCGACCCAACTAGCGTCGGCGGCTTGGCTGACATTGCCAACTAGGCTTGCGCTTAGTAGTGCGGCCACGCGTAAGTGGCTGCGGAATCGTTTGAATACACTGTTCATAGTGTGGTGCCTCCAAATGCTGTGTGCTTGAGTAATTGAGAGTGTTAGTCGCTAAGCTTGGTGCGAACCATTGGCTCTAGACTGCTTAGTCCCCAAGATTTGCCAGTGGCGATTGCAGACTCTAGTGCGGCCCCGTTCGTCTCACTTGCGGTAAGAGCGCGCAATGCACCTACGCGGTTGCTGCTCGCGCAATGCACTAGCAAAGGCTGTCCGTTGAGGCTGCCCAATAGATCGTTCAACTGCTTCGCGTTCTCACTACTGACGCCATCGGCTCCGGCTACTGGAATATTGTGGTACTCCATTCCCAGTGACTTTACATAGGCTGCCTCGTCCCAGTCTTGTTCACTGCTCGGGCGTAGATTGATGATGTGCTTTACGCCTGAATTAGCCAGCAGCTGCAACTGTTCCTGAGTTGGCTGCCCACTGGCAAACACATTCGCCTCAGGATTGCTTAGGTTGAGTATCGCCGCATTTTGGATGGCGGCATTGTCGAGTTGTTGCGCAGACGCAAGGGACGCTAGCAGTGAAAACACAGCGAGTAGGCAAAGTGTGCCAAGTCTTTTAGTCTGCATAGCGCAAACTGCAGCTATCGCGTTACGGTTCGAGTTCATGGTATCTCCTTGTTATTGGGTAATTTGGGTTAGCTTTTAGCGCTTCTTTTTAGCGACGCACTGACCATAGATAAATCCCTGCCAGTATACCAGCAATCAATAATAAGGCAGTAGAAGTAAGCCCCCCACTCAGTACCGATAAGCGCAGGAAACAAAGCCTCGACAGTCTCCTCGTTATTCTGGAAGGCATGGAACACTAAGCCTAGTAATAAGGATCCGGCGCTGCCGTTAAACATCAGCGGGAACAGGAAGTTCGACGTAAAGGCCAAAAGCAGAAGAATAATGATAGAGACGATATTTCTGTCGATAAGAACAGGCAAATGCCATAACGCCCAAAGAGCACCGATCACCATGCTTGCTTTAAATGCAAACATACTTTGCTGAATGCTCGGCTGCTGCATAGTTGGATTGGATCTCTAAAATTAATTCGGAAAATTCCTCTGGGAGAGCGACACCCGCATATTACTTGGCAGCGTTATCAGAGTGTCTTGCGTTAGGGAGTCTTCGATCTTGTCGGGATGCGAGGCGCAGCCGATCAGCACAGAGGTCAGCAAAGCCAAAGTAAGGCACTTGCCTGAGGCGGGAGCGCGTTGTAGATCTATCACTTGTCGACCCCTTGAGTGCATTAGAACATTGCGAGTAACTCTACCGCGGAACTATAACGCAATACCGTCAATAGAGGGTATCGGCTGCGTCGCTAATAATTTTACACCCGAATGGGAGGGCTTATGCACTGCCTAGCGTAGATATGGATAGCGCGCGTGCTGCTAGGCCTATAAAGCCAGCCATGCCGTTTGGATTAGTTCAGCGAAAAGGCGCGCCCCTTGCTCGGTTTCAATCTTGTCGCGGCGGATCTCTAGCATCACGTGTGGCAGCCCTCGGCTCGACGCATGCAGGGGGAGGGAGTAGTCGATACCGTCTTCTATCGAATAGGGTTGATTGTCGCCAACGGGGTCGGGTAACAACTTGCTTAACTCCGGGAGCAAGGCACTAGACAGTCGAGTATCGTCGCCATAGCACACCCCGATGCTCCATGGACGTTTTGCGCCCTGCAACTCAGGGCTAAAACTGTGTATCGATAGGATGACCGTGGCCATGTCTTTGCGAGCGTCAAGAAGCGACTCTATCGCGTCGTGATAGGGGGTGAACAGAGTGCTAATTCGGCTAGCAATGTGCTCATCGCTCAAATTGCAGTTGCCTGGGATTCTGATGCCATCACTCGCCTTTAGGATAGCTTCCTCGCTGCTAGCGTTGCGATTGCAGTCGATCACAAGGCGCGAGTAGTTCGAAAGGAGCAAAGGGGCGTCGAGCAAGTCGGAGAGATACCGCGCTACATTGGAAGTCCCCGCGTCCCATCCGATATGGCCTGAGAGGGTAGCCTCGCTAAGTCCAAGCTGATGTAAGCAGCGTGGCACGCGATCAGAGGCGTGGTCTGCGATCAGGACAAGCGTGTTCTTGCCCTGAGCATTAATCAACTCAAACGCCGCTGGCTCATCGGGATCGAGCCATATAGCGTCTGTATTGCTATTTGATTCCGAGCTCGATTTACTGAGTGATTTCATCCGCTATGACCTTGAAACTCTTCAGTTGATTCTCGCCAAAGGTATTGCTGATCGCAACGTCCGCCGCATCGCGGCCCCGAGCGATCAGTATTCTGCCGATGAGTCGCTTATTGTTGCGAGGGTCGAAAATATGCCACTCACCGTTCAAATAGGCTTCGAACCACGCGCAGAAGTCCATGGTGCCGTAGGGCGGCGGCGTACCGATGTCGCTCAGGTAACCCGTGCAGTAGCGGGCAGGGATATTCATGCAACGACAAAATGCGACAGCCAGATGAGTATAGTCGCGGCATACCCCCTTACCCTCTCTAAAGGCTTCGGCAGCCGTCTTAGTAGAGCGTGAGTGCGCATAACCAAACTCGATATGATTGTGAACAAAGTCGCAGATTGTCTGCACGCGTGCCCATCCGAGTGGTGACTTACCGAATAGGTTCCACGCGACATTCGAGAGGATGTCGGTTTCACAATAGCGACTGCCTAACAAATACTGGAGAGTCTCTTCTGGCAGATCCTCCACATTGTGTTGGTGGGCGAAAAGACTCTCGGGGTCAGGTAAGCCGCTGTCATTAATGATGGCAATGGTTGAGATGGTCGTCTCCCCCGCAGGGGCGATGATTCGACTTATCCAATTTCCCATCGCATCGCGATAGCCTCTAATTACGACAGATGGGTTAGCAATAATATGGTCTGGCTGAACCAGGTCCGAGGTGCGGGAGTAATGCACATTGAGCGCAAGTATCATGGGAGTGGGGTTCGGGCAGGAGTAAGTCAGCTCGTATCCTATTCGCATTTGCATAGTAGTTTCTCTTCCTTCTTTAGAGTCAACTATAACACTATCGTCAAGAAAGGTTTTGAATCTGCCTAAGAGTGCTTCACTGAGGACTTGATCTTGTCGTCTAATTCGTTGACCTGCAGTGGCATGCCGATGACAACAGTCGAGAGAACTACGGCGATTAAGTACACATAATATTTTCCGTTCATGATATTACCTTGAGGAAAGCCTGCCGGAACCCCGGAAGTGCAATTTGAGTGCATGGTTGAGTTGTTAATGCGAGGTAAGCAATTGGTCGCAACGGCTTGTTTGAATTTTTATTAACTGCAAAGTGCCATCTCTCGGGGCAGATTCAAGTCGAAGGATTAAACATGCGGACGCTTCTGAATTGTGAATTAGCTAAATTAGGCCGTAGTGAGCCAATTGTCCTGTGCGCTATCTAACGAGTGGATAGTGGAGGATTGGGCAGTTGAGTATTAGGATAGGCGCGATTGCCTTGATAATCGGTGGACCCTTTGGCTTGATCTCTGGTGGGTTAGTTTGACAAAAGAGACCCATGATATCGATCTTGGCGTACTGAGCGTGTCAGTCGATGAAAGGGAGTTTGTCGGAGTGCCGATTTGAACAGGAATTGTAGAAATAGTGATCGGTGCAAGTTTATTAGTACTAAACAAGCGCAGTTGAAAAATCGCCGGCATGCGCACTAGTGCATGCCGGCACATCATTAGCGTAAAGAGATACTGTCGCCGTACACATTGACCGCTGAACCAACACTGATGTTCTGCGGATTCTGCACGGCAATGGATTGTCGACCACCGTCGTCCATTTCAACAACGACGTCATACCAAACTGAGGCATTGCGATTCTGTTCGATGTTATTTCCCAGCAACGCGCCGCCAATCACGCCCGCTGCGGTTGCGACTTTCTTGCCGTTGCCACCCCCAACCTGATTGCCCGCGACACCACCAACGACCGCGCCGATCACTGCGCCGGTGCCGGTTGAAGTCCCTTGCTGGGTGACTGGTGTGATAGAGCGTACAGTGCCGCATGAGTTGCAAGTCTCAATAACGGTAGTTGTAGAGACTGGGCCTGGAGTAGAGGTAGCCTCAGGGGGAGAGCATGCGGCAATGCCTGCGAGCATGACTGATACGCTGAATGCACGAATAACGGAGTTAGTTTTCATAGTTTCCTACTCTGACGGTTTGCGGCCTGTGCCGACATGGCATGGTTTGAACAGTAGGCCGATGGCTTTATCAGCAACTGTTAATAAATAGTATAATTCAACACGGTTCCTATGTTTTGTGCGCCAACGCACGGAACGGTTCTTTATTCCTGCTATTTTCAGGTTATTAAGTGAATTGGCCGCCCATTCTGGCGGCTAACGCTTCTTGGAATCATCTATAAAAGAGACCCTCCCCATGAAAATAGCTAAGCTGTTAAGAACCCCCGCCGCTTATTCGATTATCGCATCAATGTTGTTTGTCAGCGTCCAGACTCCCGCTATGGCAGATGTTGTTGGTACTAAAGAGCTGACCATGCAGGCAGAGCTGCAAATCCAGCGTAATGATGTGCGGGAGTTGATTGCTCGTGAAGACGTTCGTGCTGGCCTTCTTGGCTATGGCGTTAACCCAGTGGATATCGATAAGCGTATCGACAATCTGACCTCAAGCGAGTTGCTACAGATTCAGAATAAGCTGGCAGATCTTCCAGCCGGTGCTGATGGCGTGCTTGGCGCAGTATTGACAATCATCTTGATCTTCGTACTGCTAGATGTGCTTGGCGCGACAGACGTGTTTCCGCGCATCTAACGGATAAGCTTCCGATGAGATTAAAGCTGTTCTTACTCCTAGCGGTTGCTGCGCTTCTAAGTGCGTGCCTTTCCGCTCCACAGTCTGCCGCCCTAGTGCAGCAGACTGACTCACAATTGCTCCAGCCAATGCTCATTACCACCCTCCCTTTCTTCTCCCAAACGGCCTATCAGTGCGGGCCTGCCGCTTTAGCGACGATGTTGGTCTATAGCGAGGTTACAGTAAGCCCGGACGATCTCGTGCCACTGGTATATGTGCCAGCGCGTAAGGGCTCATTTCAGTTTGAAATGGTTGCCGCCACGCGCAGCTATGAACGACTTGCCTATCATCTTGCGCCAAGCCTCAACGCAGTCTTCGCCGAAATCAGCGCTGGCAATCCCGTCCTGATTCTCCAGAATCTCGGTTTATCTTGGTATCCGCGCTGGCACTTCGCCGTCGTAAAAGGTTTTGACCTAGCCCGCAAGAAAATCATCTTGAACTCTGGGACTTTTGAGAATTATGAGATGTCGCTTACTACCTTCGAACTCACTTGGGCACGTGCGCAGTATTGGGCAATGTTGGCGCTTGAGCCGGGTAAAATGCCTAACAGCGCGGAGCCCGGCGCTTACTACTTAGCGTTGGCGGCACTCGAAGAGACCCAGCCTCAGGCAGACATTGCCAGTGGCTATCGCAGTGGTTTACAAGTTTGGCCAGCAGACCAGAATCTTCTCATGGGCTATGCTAATTTGCTTTATCAGACAGGGAACTCCGCAAAGGCCGCGAAGATGTTCAGGGAAGTGATCGCTTATGATGGCAGCTACGCACCTGCGTGGAATAATCTTGCTGAGATATTGTTTGAGGATGGCGACTTAGTGCAGGCGCGCGCCCATGTTATGCAGGCTATAGAATTAGGTGGGCCATTCATCGATACCTATCGCGCAACGCTGCTGAAGATTGATGCTGAGCTGTGAGCAGTTTTCGCTTACGTTTGTTTGAGCAATCTTCCTATTTCTTTTTTTACCATCGCGTAGCATTCACAGGCTTTCGGCTCTAATCCACTGCAGTCGACTACCGTAATATGCCCGGCACGCCTACCACCCCTTCGTTGCCTACACCCGCAGTTTCGGCAACTGCTCCCGACTCGGTAACATAGTGCAATAAAACAATTGCAGTCGTGGGGAAATAGGCGTGAGTGAGCGCTTCCCTTGGAAGATAGAGCAGAAGTGGCGGAAGGGCCTGAGCGTTATCACACTCAGGCCCTTCCGCCGACTCTTATCATGTGTAGCGAGTTCTTTTAGGGAGCAGGTTTGACCACCGTAGCGCTGTCAAGAGCCACCTGAGTCTGTGATAAGGCTCTACCGTTCAAAGACGCACCCGTCTGCATTGTGATTGCTGTCTGCGACAGTATATTGCCCTCGAAATGCGCACCGGGGCCCATGATCACTTCGCCCGCAACCTGCCAGAAAATATTCTTGGCCTGTGCGCCACCAATGAGAGTGATGCGCTTGCTGGGACTAGTGTTCAGGTCGCCAGAAATCTGGAAGATCCATACATCGTTAGCGCCACCGGAGATGACAAGTTCACTTGGAATGGTCACTGATGTGCCCCACTTATAGAGACCGCCGACTAGCGTCTGGCCACCGATATTGCCCGCGCCCAAATTGAGGAAGTCAGGCGTTGGACGACCCGCAGCGTCCGTGTAGGCATTTTGCATGTCTAGGGAGCCTCTGAACAACTCTGATATGTCTCTGCGTGAGTCTGTCGCGTGTTGCCGCAAGGCGTCGTTCGAAGGCAATGGCCGTAGCCCTTGGCAAGAACGACAACGCAGCGGCGGCGCGCGACAGGCCCGCCCTTCGGGGCCTTCAGGCAATCGTGCTGCCTGCGTTACGTTTTCTCGACAGGCCGACGCATGCCTTCAAAAACGCGCCTTGTCAGCACGATTGCCTGAAGGCCAGAGATATATCAGAGTTGTTCAGAGGCTCCCTAGCACTGCTGTAGTTAGATTAGTGTTGGTTGGCGGCGACATATCGGCACCAAAAAGGGAGCCCGTCACCTGGGGTGAGGTTGCCGAAGTAGTGCCTACCATAGTTAGTGAGAAGCCTGTAAGGAATGATGTGGCCGCTGGACTAACCCCAACATCTCCAGTAATAGCAGAGGCGGGTACAGTTGAAATCGCGGACTTAGCGAGAATCGCAAAATTACCGGACGTACCCAGTAATACCGCCGCAGGCCCCTTCTTCACGGCATTTGCCGTAACGGTGTAAACCATTGAGTAAGTAGCGTTGGCCAGCATGGCGCTTTCCGTTTTGCCATAGCCGATATAGAGCTGTGCGCCTACATAGGATGATAGGTCGGTGTTTGCAAACAACACAGCAGCACCACTATACAGAGTGGTCGTTGCTAAGACCGGCACGGCTCCTGTGGCAAGGGTGTAGGGAGTCCAGCCTTGGGGAGTCAAGAAGTACCAGTTGTTCTCAAAGCTGAAACCTGCATAGTAATTGCCAGTGACGCCAAGGTCGGCATCAGCCACATTGACGGTGGCCGTTAGGGTTAGATTGCTAGTGGTACCAGCGCCTGCAGCGGAGAAACTCGCCGTTGGGGCTGCCTGCGCGTTGCCTATTAATGCTGTCATCAGAAGCAGTGGCAGCAAGGCGAGCCATGCTTTTTGTTTCACTACATTTAGAAAACTTGTCATGCGTAACTCCGGTTGGATCAGACTGATTAGATGTCGACTTGGCGTGTACAAATTGAACGATGCATCGCATTGGGTCTTCTTAAATAACCAAGGGACTATAGCGAGACGCTAAGGTGGCAACTGTTTGCTGGCGCACAGAGTGGAGAAATAGATGGCGTGCGCGCCCCGCAAAATCAATCGGTGCAAGGTGAACTTAAACGTTGGAATTGCCGGTTTAATGTAGCGTGAGGGGCAGAGATTTTACTCAGCCCCCCAAAAGCTGCTACCTTTTGTCTGTCTTACAAGCTGGTAAGGTTCATCAAAACAATAGCAATAAACCCTATCCATCCTATCTATACCCGCATGGGAGAAAAATATGATAAGAAAATCCCTGTTTACCCTGACGTTTACGGCGCTGCTGCTGGTCTTCAGCCCGGCAAGCGTCTACGCGCAAGCCATGGAGTCTGCAGTGCCGTTCAAGGTTGGCACATTTGCAATCGACGACGTGCCTACTGTTGGTCTCGTTTTGAGCGATGACCAACTGATTGTCGACTTAGCGGCCGCAAACCGTGCCATGGAGCTGCTGCCTCGATACAGCCATGTGGCCATACCCGCGGATATGCTTGGGCTCATCGAACAATACGAGTACGGCTTGAAGTTTCGCGTCTACGAGGTCGTGAACTGGCTAGTAGAGAAGGATCTGCTCACCGCTAGTAATAGCCGTCGCAGCTTCGTTCACCCGGTAGATTCGGTGGATATCATGGCGCCGATCCAGTATCCAAGCAAAATCATGAACGCCGCCGTGAACTTCTACACCCACGCTTGCGAGGGCTGCAACGACGACGAATTGGCCCGCAGAGTGGCCGAGCGCCAGCAGAACCGCGGCGTACCCTATCTATTCCTGAAGCCTACTCGCGGTGCCGTTATCGGTGACGGCGACGACGTCATCATGCCCTATGGGCGTGACCGAATAGAGTGGGAAGTAGAAATGGCGATCGTTTTTGGCCGCACTGGCAAGTACATCTCGGCTGACCGTGCCTATGACCACGTATTTGGTTATATGGTCGCCATGGACATCTCTGATCGCGGTGGACGTCCACCAGGTGGCTACGGCTCAGGTTCGGACTGGTTCGTCGGTAAGGGGCATGACACCTTCGCCCCACAGGGCCCATGGATAGTGCCTAAAGAGTTTTATGGCGATCCAATGGAAAGACTGCACCAGACGCTTGTCATTGACGGCGTCACGGTTCAGGAGGCTCACGCTGGCGACATGATCCACAATATCCCCGAGCTTATCGAGTACGCCTCATCGCTCATCACGGTTTTCCCCGGCGATGTCATGCAGAGCGGTACTTCAGGAGGCACGGGGGATGGCCGAGTAGAGCGCGCGTCCGGCTCTGGCTACCTAGAGGATGGCGAGGTCATCAAGGCCAGCATCGAGGGTATCGGCACATTGACCCATACCGTGCGCAGAGAGATGAGCGTGCCGGACGATCTGTCTGGTTCGCAGCTGCCACCAGTGAGCAGCTATCGTCCCTAAGTAGCTAAGACTGCAAAAACAAACTAGGTGGGCTTATCTCAACAAGATAAGTCTGCCTTTTTCATTTAAGCGAAGTACATCCGATTTAACCTTCCCCGCCTTTTTTCTCTATCGACTCAATGAGACCTCCTCTCTTAGAGGACTACTTTGCTCAAATTACAGGCGGATTGTAACTAAGGGCTAACGGGGTTCATTTGAGGTGGTGGCGCCGGTTAATCTTTTGCTAGGCAACCGGTATTTTCTGACCGTTGTGCTCTCGATGCTAGGGAAAATATATTATTGTAACTCTCTAGGCGTTGTTCGCTGGCGCACAGAGTGAAATTGCTTAGCTTACTAATATTAAGTTATACCACCACGCGGTTTTCGCTTCAGGTCGCGTGGTAGGTTAGAACATCAACTCATGAACTTAAAGGATTGGCTCTATGAAAAACTCTACTAAAAACCAGGTCGAGGGAAAGCTGCACGAACAAAAAGGCAAAGTAAAAGAGTCCGTCGGAATACTGACAGAAGATGAAAAACTTGAAAGTGAAGGCCGTGCCGAAAAAATTTCCGGCCAAGTTCAAAAGAAACTGGGAGAAATCGGCAAGGTGTTGGGAGACTAGGAATGTCGTAGTTGCATAGGGCGAAGAGGCCACTAGCTACTAAATTAGGCTAAAAATTCCCCCGTATCTTAAGCGCAAAACGTCGACCGTTAGTGGAGCACGAATACTCGTACTCCTTGGCTATCCCATTGAGGATGTTGCCATCGTAGCGAACGCGTTTTGGGCAGGTCTCATGGTTAGTTAGATTCATCGCCTCGAAGCGATAGGTAAGGCCTGCAAAACCAACCTTTTCAACATAGAAGGTTAGATCGTGCGGGAGGGCGAGGTTGTAGCGGTTGTCCACGTCATAGAGGATACGACCACCTTGCCAACGTGCGACGTAATTGAGTCCGTAGTTCATCTGATACTGAGGTAGGTCATGACGGTAGCTCACGCGATAGTTACCTCTGTCGTAAGGAGGAAAGCCATGCTCAGTTTGGATCAAGGGATCATTGTGAAACTCGGATTCCTGTATAGTTGCTGAAGCCGTCAAGAGTGCCTGCGGTAGCCCGACGAAACCAAGTTTGACGCTGCCATTCAGAATTATTCCATAAGCAGCTGCGGAGCCAATATTGCCATTTGTAGACAGCAATGTTGTTGGGTTAGAGATGTCCACCTTGCCTATCTTGTTGTCATACTCGTAATGGAAATACTTGGCATTGAGTGCGCCTCCGTCATTGGGCAGGCGATAGTCTAGAGTAACTTCACCGCGCAAACTTTCTTCTGGCTCAAGTTGTGTATTTCCTGCCACCGTATCCTGGTCGTCATCGCGGTCGTTAGTCGAGCGAGAAAAATCAGTGAAGCTCAGTTGTGAGACATCCCGCTCGAGAGAGGTTCGCAGCTGCAAAGAGTTGCTGATATTAAATCTGAAATCGAGTTTCGGCTTCAGGTATTGAAAGTCTCTCTTGTTGTTGGTGTCGGCACTCTGAGTGATCTCAGAGAATTCAGCAACGAGCGAGCTCTCCAATGACATGCGCGGGCTTAGTTGCCAGTTGTGGATCGCGAAAGGTTCGTAGCGGTTCTCTTCCACGGTAGAGTTTGCGTTAGGGAAGATTACCGGAGTTAGACCGCCCCACGCAGGGTTTTGACCAGTGGCACGCAGTACTCCTTGCTTCAGTGCGGAATCCTGTACGGTCTGCGCAGCTTCAATTCCCACTTCTAGGCCTTGAGCCTCGTTTAGGCTCATAGTGTACGAGCTACGAGCGATGCGTTCGCTATACGTACTCTGTGTGGACAGGAAAAGGTTCTTGGTTTCCGCACCGCCCTGGGTTGGAGATACAAAGCGCTCGCGCAAGGTATCGGTATTCTTCTCATTCACAATGAAGAGAGCCTTAAACCGACTACCGCTGGCGAAGCTGTGTTCGTAGTCACCACCGAATTCCCAGTTATCGGATGTGGAGGGAATATCTTCCCTCTCATAAGTCACGACAGGCGAGGCGCCATTTAGGTCGGTGACGACTCGAAAGAGTTCTGTCGGTGGGTTGTTTTCATTGTAGAGAACATTAAATGCAATTCTGTCATTGTCTGTTAACGCATAAGAGATATTGGAGTTCAGGGAGTAGTTGGTCTGGTCGCGGTAGCGATCGAATGCGATGGTATCGTTCGGGGAGAAATCGCCATTGATGCTGTGTTCAAAACTTTCCGTGTGCTCATAGGCTGATGCGACACTTCCGCTAAGTAGATAGGTTAGCTTTCCAGTTTGCCCGCTCCATGCCAAAGAGCCACCGGGCTCCACGGTGCCATCTTCAAAGTGAGTGGCATTGACTTCAGAGGAAATGCTGGAGCGAGACAGCGACTCCCGTAAAACTATATTGACAAGTTGACCGCTATTCTGCACGTCCAAATCACTGGAACTACCCCTGATAATTTCGATGTAATTCACTTCGTTAGCAGCAATTCTGTCGAGTTGACTACTAGCCTCATTGGCCTTGCCCGCCAATCTTTTCCCATCGATGAGAATCTGTGCGCTCGAACCAAGGCCTCGGTCTGAGCCAGAGTTTGAACCGCCAGTGTTAAGTACTAGGGAACCTCTGAATTAGTCACACAATCTGGCATAATGCAGCTACTGAATCCAGAGGAACTTTTCATGAGCCAGATTACTTTCGCGGAAGCCGAATACGCCATCAAGAAGAAGACTACCCGTCGTGAGA